>Ga0209489_109095_pt1 | contig 12743 bp, 5 predicted proteins | sample SiratrowhiteBW_FD_187527 | JGI IMG/M metagenome (GOLD analysis project Ga0209489, IMG submission 187527) | Root nodule microbial communities of legume samples collected from California, USA - Siratro white BW (SPAdes) (version 2) | ecosystem: Host-associated > Plants > Roots > Nodule | place: USA... | reverse complement strand
TTCTTGTTTTCCTTTTTTTCCCTGGTATTATTATTTTCTTTTTCTCAATTTTACTTTTCTTCCAAACATTATTCTTTTAGACACAAATAATTCATTGTCTAATCAAGACTAGTTTTTTTTTTTTTTTCATAAAATCAAACTAAAAAGTATTTTAATTTTGTGATGATTTCTGCTTCTATAAATGGGTCGGCAATAGTGGGGATTGGCGTTGTCTTAAAGGGAAAGAGAAGAAGACCCCAATAGAAAATGAAGTGAGAATTCCAATAAAATCATATTCAAATACCAAATATTTCGTAGTACATACCACACCAACCCAATATCCAACCATTCTAAACTTCTTCCTAAATTCACAAGGCATAATCATCACAACAAAACTACATTAATCTATCTTCATTGTCTTCGTATACATTAATCTATAAATTTTAAAAACAAGTTATGTAACATTTTGTACATGTATCATCTAGGATCACTACTTAAGGACATGTGTGCACAATAAGATTAAGAATACAAGTTCTAATGTTCCTTTCTCCTGAAGAGATTCCAACGAAACAAAACCTTCGAAGCAAATGGAAAGAAACAAAAAATCTACTCATGAATTTGGAGAAAACTGCACAACTCCTTTTTGAAGTTGCAACTGAGATTGAACCCTTGGACGCAACAAATAGAGTATCATTCTTTAGGTACATCATGGCTCCTCGAGATAACAAATAATCTTGGACATAGTACGTTTTTGTGTCTAGGAATGACAAAAACACCATTTAGTCATATTTATCAATTTATTTATCTAAGGGTTATTTTGGTTGGAAAAATGGATTTGAGAGGATATATTTAAAGGGATTTGAGTAGATTGTGTGTGGATGGTAGGGTTGTTTGGATTAATGGATAGATGGTAAGATTTGAAGGGATTTAAGGGGAATGGTAATGAAAGTTTAGGAATGATTTGATAAATGTTATAAATTTGTTTTAATTTTTTTAATTGATATATTTCTAAAATTATTAATTGACCCTTGTAGAATAAGATGTAAAAAAATTAAAATGAATTAAATTAAATTGACTTTAATATAAAAAGTATAAAAACTAAATAACTTAACTAGATATTTTTTAATAAGTTGATAATGATTTTATCTAACCCAACTTCTAAACATCCTTACTTTTTTGTTTTAATAATTTTATATTTAAAAGAAAATAAAATTATTTTTAAGATGAATAAAAAATATTTTAAATAACATCTTCTCCCCTCAATTTCATCATAAATATTGAATCAAATGAGAAAACAAAAATATATGTTTTCCTGATTTTCTTCAATTAAACATTAAATAAACATATTTTCGTCGATAAAAAAAAATAAAAAATAACATAACATGTATAATATACTTTTATTATTTCTTTTATAAAGTAAACAAGTTTTTATTAATTTAGTTATTTTAAGTCAATAATATAATTATGAATGGATAGATTATATTAAATATTGGTAGATTGAAGGGAGATTAATTATATTATAGCTCTTTTGAAAAAAAGAAAAGTATTATGAATGAAAATATATATATATATATATATATATATATATATATATATATATATATATATATATATATATTATATAATAAGTATTCACTAATGCTAATAATAGTTTATTGTTTATAATTTATAACGTTTTTTATATTTTTTTAATTATTTTAGTATGAATTAATTTTTAAAGTGATGACCGATTTCTAAGGATATTTCTTAATTTCAATCTCATTTACTAGAACTATTTCGTAATTTTCGTCTTTCTAATTTATCCTCTCAAATTAAGTCAATCAAACACAATCCATCCATCACAATCTATTTTCTTTTATAATAAATCCATCTAAATTGGTTCAACCAAATATGCATTAAGGAAGAAAATAACTTTTGCTTATTTTGTTAAACAAGACCTAAACAATAATCATCCACCTTTTGAATTTTGAGAATTCATGAATGAACCTATGGACCATATCTAAACTTCCGCTATAAATACTTAGCATAGTTGCTCCACTCTTCACATATACCTCAAACAAATACCAAAGTGTCTTTTCTTAGGATGGAGCTCTTGTGGAAAACTCACATGAGGGTACAAGTGAGACCCCCTCTTTCCTCCTCTGTCATTCTAAGTTGCATTTTGGTTTCATATATGCAATTGTTTCCTGCATATACTTTTAGAGCTTATGCATGGAAAGCCCTTGACAAATATTATAGAACTACATGTATAGATATACCTTTATTTTCTGCATTTTTTTTCTAAGGGGTGCTTTGTTTTACAGGTGATTAGATTGGTTTGTGCTGTTCTTTTGGTGACACTGCTATGCTCAGAGGTAGCTGAGAGCAGAAAATCCAAAACTGTTGGCACTTCCTTCGAGTACCAAGCTATAAGTTGCAGGGCTTATAGTGCTTCATTGACGGATTATGGTGGTGTTGGAGATGGACAGACGTCAAATACAAAGGCCTTTAAGTCTGCAATCAGTCATCTGAGTAAGTATGCTTCTAAAGGGGGGGCACAGCTCTATGTTCCTGCTGGAAAATGGCTTACTGGGAGTTTTAGTCTTCCAAGCCATTTCACTCTCTATCTCAACAAAGATGCTGTTCTTCTTGCTTCTCAGGTATCTCTCTCATTTATGTTTATTCTTTGATGACCAAGTAATTCAATTTCTTGATTTGCAACAACTATAGTCCTGTTTCTCTTGCTGAGATCAGCTACATCGATTACTTGACACCATTAGTTTCAGTTAAAATCAAATCCTCACAAATATTGTTTATTATAAGACCCTTTTTGATAATTTCTTCCAATTTTCAATGTTTTTCTTAGTCTCCTTCTAAACCTTTTACACAAAAAATCTCTATACTTTCTATAAGTCGTTCTAATAGTCTTCTATTCACATGTCCAGATAATTTTAACTGATTTTCTGACTAAACCACAAATATCAGTTTCTTTGTATGTCCTCAAGGTGTTATATTGTTCCTCTATAGTGGAAAAAATTATTCTACTGATTCTGGTATTTGAACTACTGTTTTCTCACCCTGTTGTCTTCATCTTCCCTTTCTTGCATCTTTTGCTTCAAATCTCAAAAAGGAAAACCGACAATAAGTCAAGGAAGTGATGCTACTAAGCTTTCTTTAGGTGCATGGGAAAATAAATTACGTGAGTGGACTTCATTGATGGAAAACTAGTGAAACTAGTTTGTTATTTATCGCTGTCATAGTGTCATAGACTCATGACTTACTGATGAAATTGGAGATCTACCTTTTTAAAGGGATTCATCTGAGTTACAAATAAGGTAAAATGTTGGAAAAATGAAATTCAAACGTGTCACAAGGTTCCTCACTTTCTACTGTTACTGGAAAACTAGCTATCAAAGCAATGTTGTCAAGTAACTCGTGAAAGCAATTTACAAACTCCCAAACCTTTGATCAACTAAAAACTGTTCACAAACACACTTGATGACAAATGGTTCTATTGGAAAGGAACCTTCAATCCCCAAAATCAAGTCAATTTTCATCCCTGCACTTTTGGTTATTCTTCCTATAAACTAACTCTTAATGCCATAGTGTGGTCCAATACACTTTTTGTCTTTTTTCCATAGGGAACAGTTCGTAGTGTGGCACATTTTTAGCACTTTCATGTGTAACACCACTAACCAAAGTTTTTCTTTGTTTAATATTAGTTATTCATTAACATAACTTGGTGTAGGATATTAGTGAGTGGCCTGTGATTGAACCACTCCCATCGTACGGTAGAGGAAGAGATGCAGCAGCAGCAAGGTACACCAGCCTCATATTTGGAACAAACCTCACTGATGTTATTGTAACAGGTATGCAAAAAGTTGCATGCATGAAACAATTATCAAACTAGTAGTTAAGGGTTGGTGAACCTTTTCAGAAAACATGTGCCACGCATCTAAAGTTTGAATTCCAAGTTGCCAAAATTTCCTTGTTCTGATTCAATGTATTCCCATTAGGCTTTTTGCCCTCAAAAACAGTTTAGATTAGTTAATTGTTGAATGTAATATTCCTACTCAATGTATCTCTCAAGAGCTACTTTGAGTCAAATTAGACACAGTTATTTTCAGAACAGGCTGGTTAATCATACGTGACTAATGATCATGCTATAACCCTTAACCCTTTTTTGGTCCAATGAGATGATTTCTTAAATGCCAACAAAAAATATTTTCAATTTCATGTCATTTAAAAATTTTCTGTTAGTTCAATGTTATTAAAGTTGATGTCACTATTGGGGTGATAGGTGACAATGGCACCATAGATGGTCAAGGAGCATTTTGGTGGCAGAAATTTCACAAGAAACAGTTGAAGTACACTCGTCCATACTTGATTGAATTAATGTTCTCAGACAAGATTCAAATTTCCAATTTGACCCTCCTAAACTCTCCATCATGGAATGTTCATCCTGTTTATAGCAGGTGAGTTTGCCCTCTCACAAGGTCTTATTCAAGTTATAAATGGCTTCAAGATTACTCTAATAAGCCTTTTTACATATCTGAAATGTTGTTCCAATTTCAAGATTATGATAATCTTTTCAACACTATACAGCAATATTATTATTAAAGGCCTCACCATTATTGCTCCTGTCCCATCTCCAAACACTGATGGCATCAACCCAGGTGAGTATGTGAAGATTATTTGTTATATATATATGTATATGTATGTATGTATAATTTAGTTATTTATACATGATTGTATTATTATAAATAGTTTTTCTTGTATCAAATATGTATTTTCACGCTCTCACCTAATATGCAACTGGTAAGTTTTCTTATATCTTACAAGTATTTTAAAATTTTAAAATATATAAATAAAAATAAGTTGAAAAGAACATTAATCATTTTCATCATCAACAATAAATATTTTATTTAATTAGATAGAACTTAATCAAAGAAGTAAAACTTTTAAAGTTGCAGAGAAATTATGAAAAAAAAACCAAACTTTGAAATTTGCATGCTTTCTGCAGAAACGTCACTATATGGAATGTCAAAATTTAAAAATTAAATTCAAAATGACTTTTTAAGATTATAATAATCTTAAAATGCAGTTTATCCCGGGAGAATATCTTGAATTTGATATAGTTTATTAAGAGAAGACCAAATTCTCCATATGCAGTCAATAAATGGGTCTAGTTTGAATAAGTTTATTTGGTTAAATTCTTTTTAAAAATAGGTATATTATGAGAAAAAGCTCCTAGATATAATTAATTAATTAAATAGAAAGAAACTAAAAAGAATCTTTCCATAGTACTAAAAATAGTTCTAAGGACAGTGAGTGTATTGTGATTATCACCTTTCCTTGTTTTTGGCAATAGATTCTTGCACAAATACCAGAATTGAAGACTGCTACATAGTTTCTGGTGATGACTGTGTAGCAGTGAAAAGTGGGTGGGATGAGTATGGCATAAAGTTTGGCTGGCCCACAAAACAACTAGTGATAAGACGGCTGACATGCATTTCACCAGAAAGTGCAGCCATTGCCTTGGGGAGTGAGATGTCAGGTGGAATCCAGGATGTGAGAGCTGAGGACATCACAGCCATCCATACAGAATCAGGGGTCAGAATCAAGACTGCAGTAGGGAGAGGAGGGTATGTGAAGGACATATATGTTAAGGGAATGACCATGCACACCATGAAATGGGCTTTTTGGATGACTGGTAGCTATGGTTCCCATGCTGATAACCACTATGATCCTAAAGCCTTGCCTGAGATCAAAGGCATCAACTACAGAGATGTGGTGGCTGACAATGTCACCATGGCTGCTACGTTGGAAGGAATCTCCAATGACCCTTTTACTGGAATCTGCATTGCCAATGTGACCATTAACATGGCAGCCAAGGCCAAAAAACAGCCATGGACATGTACTGATATTGAAGGGATCACAAGTGGGGTGACTCCTAAGCCATGCAATGCTTTACCTGATCAAGGGCATAACATCAAAGCATGTGATTTCCCCGCAGATAATCTACCAATTGACTCGTTGAAGCTTAAGAAGTGTGCTTACCGAAAATGACCACACTTGTGTTACAATGTTTTACATAGTTATTTATTTAAGGCTAGTCTTTACCATCTTATCCAGAAATCTTGAAGAACAATGAATTTTCTGTCAAATTATTGAAATGAAACTATTTTCTTTTTGCTACAAGTTTATGAAATGGCTCTAAGCTTATTCGAATCTAAATACTATGTTGTTACATGAATCAAATTGACTGTTTTGCTAGAAGGACCCCTGCACATGTATGACTAATGAAATTTTTTTAATTATTTTGAATACTAACAAAGCATTACATTTTATGTCATACAATGGGAATATGGGATAATGTCTGTCCCCACAAATGAAAAGTTGTGTATTTTTATGGGTGTAAAGGATAGAAAAACTGGCAAGATGAGATCAGTGCATGGTCCTCGAGTCTAAAATGAAGAATAGAAGTACAACAAGGAGTTGGAGCTTAAGGATATTCAGCTGAAAACTGAGTAAAACTGCACATTTTCTGATCCTTTCCTCGGTACATCACAACAATATGATTATCTAAGAATCTGAGATGAGACTGAAATGAAAGAAACCTCACAACAACCTCAGATATGTCCAATATGTTTCATGTTCTGTGGTGCTCTGCAACTTCCCAAAGTAGTGCCATAACGTATATTAGTTATCAGGTATTTCACTAAGCATATACAACATAAATACAAAATCTCAGTAGACTGGTGGAAGAGGATTGAACTTCACAGATTCTCTCCAGATGAGTTCCTTGATATCTTCTTCAGTGAATGACGGTTGTTCAAAGTCAAAACTGAAAGGTCTAGTGCAAACGGGTTCCTCATTGATGTCGTGGAGAGGTGCCATGTATGGGTGGCTCAATGCTTCATCAACTGAAAAGAATTAAGAAAAGGATACAATTAATAAAAAATATAGACAAAAGAGAATTTCATTATTTAGATATAAACACTCTCATTGTAAAATATTTGTACGAAGACATCTAATAAGAAATCACTGTATTGCTACATCATCATTTCTGGTATGTATGTTGTTAAGAAACATGAGAAAAAAAAAATAGAGTATAAATGACTTCACAAAACTAGTTGGTTTTACACTGATGTTATGATAAGAACCTTGGGAGAACCACACCACAAAAGCTAGATATTGCAACAGGTTTTACACACGACCTAATAGTAACAGGTTCAAGATAACCATACAAATTTTAACAAAAAATGAGTATTGGACACTTAAACCAAAACAAACTTGTCATTGATCTGGTTGTTCTAAACTAAGAAATCATTTCTAGGCAGCAAATACAGAGACTTATAAGGGTGCCCTTCAAAACAAAATTGGAAAAAATTGTAACAGATTTTTAATTCTTAAAATCATATTTTAATTATTTTTTCTTGTGGTATTTGTTGGTGCTAAAGTTGTCATAACTTGGTCTTTCACATCTGCCACAATATCATTCCAATTCATATACTGCTCCAGGAACAATAAAAGTCACAGCTATTCACAAAACTGGGGAAAAAGTTTTGCATGCCGAATACCTGTAATACGCCTGTTAGGATCAAAGATAAGCATCTTCTCTAGCAAATCAACTGCACCAGGAGACATGTTGGGAAATCTAGCAGAAAAGTTTTGCTTTGGATACTGGGGAAGCTGTTTTACATATCTACGAGCATTATCACTTCGTAGAAATCCAAGGCTCGCATCATCGGGTGAACCAATCAGCTAGTTGAAATAAATGAGAATTTTCATTGTAGTGTTAGTTTTAAATCAGCAAGAAATCTAAAAAGCATCAAAGAATGAAAATTTACATTCGACCAACCAGGAAACCCTGTAATCTGGATCTATTGATAAGCTAGAACAGAATGGGACGATGACTAAATAAGCATTCTTTATTTAATCAATTATCATTTCTTACATATATGATTTCCTTAGGTTCTCAAAAGGCAAAAGCAACCAAGGGTACAAAAGTAGTCATAGAGAGTACAATTCTTCGATATTTTTCAATAACAATGGTCTACTCTACTAGTAAAACTACAGTAAAGGCAAGAACCAAAAATACCATGTCCATAAATAAAAACCTATAACATTTCACAACTTCAAAACTGGTATTCAATTTTGTAATTTTCCATTTCGACATGGTGATACAGGTCATAAAATCCGGAAGACAAAATCATAAAGATCCAAAATCTTACTAATGCGATGCATCTTTTTCGTTTGGGAATAAGTGACATGAGTGATGCACAGTTTTCTTTTCATATTATTTTATTTCAAAATAAAATTCTTATGCCACCAGACCTGAATCCTTTGGCAGACACCATTAAAATAGTCAACCCTTCAAAAACTCAGTTGTTTTTTCCTTGAATTTTCCCCAAATCCTATCATACTAAACCAAAGATGTCAATTTGATGGAAATAAACCAAAGGTTCAAAATAATCAAAGTACCAACAACATTTCAGCAAAGCTTGACACCCAAAATTTACAATTGCATAAAGCTGTAGAAGTTGGAACTCTAATTTACAAGTAGATCCAACTTCCAGATCTAAAAGAAATACAAATAAATAAGAACATAACCAGTCTCAATAGATTTATGCTAGCAATCAGAACTATGATATCAAACTAATACCTCTGTGACCAGTCTCAGCTGATGAACATAATCTTTGCCAGGAAAGAGTGGTTGTCTTGTTATGATTTCTCCGAGTATGCAACCAACAGACCATATGTCAATGGCTGCAGTGTATTCTGAACAATTAAGAAGCAATTCGGGAGCTCGGTACCATCGGGTGACAACATACTCTGTCATAAAATCAGTTTCTGATGTAGTTCTAGCAAGGCCGAAGTCGGCAATCTTAAGGTCACAATTGGCATTCAATAGCAAATTGCTAGGCTTTAGATCGCGGTGCAAAACATTTGCTGAATGTACATATTTGAGTCCTCGAAGCAATTGATACATAAAATACTGGGGAAAAAAGAAAGATCTTAAGAGTTACTGTAAGAAAATATAAAAACTATGCTACACTGCCAGAAGCCTTAAAGACCACACTAAGTCCAAGCAGTGTAATAGATGATGTGGACCCCTCAAGTGAAATAGGAGACCGACACCACCTAGTACACAGACTGAGCTTTATTCAGTCTTCCAAGGTTCCAGGCTCTTCAGGATGTTCATAAGTATAACTACATTTTACCTATTGATTTGATACATAAAACAATGAATGTCATTAACCAATTTAGTTCAAAGCAAGAAGATTAAAATTACTAAGAAAATTTCATGGTAATTCAGCATATCAATGTAAATTGTAAAGCAAATTCGTATTCAAATATTTCTCTAGTCTGTTGTGGAGGAAGTGAAGAACATTATACACATTCAGCTCACATTTATATTGCATTTTTCACATAACTGGAGAACAAAGTTTTGTTCACAAATATTAATACAGATGAAAACCATAGCATAATCTTTCTAATGATTGAGTTTATTAATAACAATGTAATGAAGTCACAAATGAACACCAAAAAAAAGGTAGAAGAAATTTTCAGCAAAAGAATACCTCAGATAAAAGTTAATAATAGGTCTACACTTTAGAGAATGCTAGCATATAATGTTTATATGCAACGTAAAGGAGAGTAATCAAGTAAGGTATTATCCATGCAAAATGTTATTGTTCAAATCCTGACCATAAGAAGATATGTATCATTGTAGAGGCACAAATTCATGTCGGTGTTCATGCAAATTCATTAGTTGGCTCAAGTTTAAAGCATACTAGAAGAAATTAATTTATGCCATTGATATGATATCGGAAGTAAAACTTTGCAGAAAGTAAGAACTATGCAACTATTGTAGCTGTCACAGCTCTAAACATTGAACTGCAAACAAAAGACTAATTTAGTTTGACAGGAAAATCTAAAACTCGGGCCTATTAAACTAAGATGGAACCAATTGACACATGTGCAATATAGAATACTCGAAACCACAAAAATTTATCTTCAGAATATCTACTGAGCACTTTATTTTGGGCTTTATCTCCAGTTTGTGTAACTATACAACCAAAGGAGAGTACATTAGTAAAGCTGTTTTGTATAAAGTCTTCAAACTATATAGATTAAAAGTCCTATACTCAAACTAATTAATGTGCTCACCCGACAATGGTCATCAGTCAGTGGTTGATTGGAACGTATTATTTGATGGAGATCTGTGTCCATTAACTCGGAAACAAGGTATACATCATTGAAGTTTTCCTTCTGTGGAGGTCGTATAATATCTCTAATGGACATAATCTGCGTTGAAAAAATAATTGATAAGTAATCTTAGCAAGATGAATGCTACTGAAAAGTTTAGAGTCAAAACTCAACGAGGAAAGCCCAATCAAACACCTTTCATGAATCAAAGACAAGTATAGCTAGAGAACTAGACAGGTACTTTCGACGACTAAGATCAAAAGATTTCACCATAAACTGACTGCAATAAATGAAACCCTTTATACTAAAGCTAATCACAATCTGCATTTAAGCATACAAATGCATTTAAACAGATCACAGATCTACACATAAGATGGAAATATTATGTATAAGAAAAAGCCATAGTGGTGCATCAGTGCATCACATTACAGGATGCTGCCCTATGACATTTCTTCTTATTCAATATGCAACATTAAACGCTACAGATCAAAGCTTTCACAGAAGCAACAGAAAATGTGGGAAGAAACAAAGAATAAACTGAAGAAAGAAAGTAATAATAGGCCAAATAAAATTCACAGAGTCTCACACGGAAGTAAATAAGTTAAATAAAAGATAACATGGAAGAAAACAAGCTGTAGAAGAGTGCAAGTAAAAAAGCATTAAAGTTACGTTTGCATGATCCATGTGCCGAAGAAGTTTAATTTCTCGTAAGGTCCTCTTGGCATCTATTCTGTTGTCAAATGCATTGCCAACCTTCTTAATGGCAACTTCCTCGCCTGTCTCTGCATTTACAGCAGCACTGAATGAAACAAAAATTTGTTAGTGTTCTTCACATCTTTGATGACAGAAAATCTATGTCACGTAGAAAGTGAACTCCTAGACCCCAAATTTAATACACAATCCACAACATATACATTGTACTCCATGTAACTGAGTCTTAAAATACCAAGAACTATGACATTACATGAGCACCCAGAGATAGTAAAAGAATCATCCTATCTCATTTTCCACTTTGACTCCACCAAATCATAGTATCAATACAACTAGTTAAACAACAGAAACAAAATAGGAAGAGATATGAAAGTCTACGCACTCGGCAAACATTTCAAAATCTACAAAAACAGTGTCTGAGAAGGAGTAACATAACACACGATTCAGCTCATGAATCCCATCAAGACAAGGCAAATTGGTAAAAAATAAAAAACTACTAAGAAAAATGCAACAATTTGAGCACAAAAACAATCTCCCTCACCATCAAACTAAAATAACCAATCCAATCTTCATTCATCCAACAACCAGACCAAACACAATAAAAGAATGACAAAATTCTAAAGCAAAAAAAAGTTAATTACTTAATTCTTAACAAAAGGGGTTTGATCAGTAACAAAAACTAGTCCTTGCTCCTAAAGTCAGCTAATCCTAGACCAGAATAAGAAAGAACAGCATCATAGCTCAAAGCAAGACAACCCCTTTACACAAAAGGTAACAAACAACAAAACAAATGTAATAAATTCAGCAAAAGAAAAGACCTCCAAGAACAAAAAAAGGACTTTTTGACTTACCAAACAATACCATAAGCACCTCTACCTACAGGGCGAATAGGAGGGACATATTTTCTGGAAACTTCGAAGAGGTTGCCATAGATATTGTACTGAATGTAGCGTCCACCATGAGTTGGTACCCCTTTGATGTTGTTGTGGTCACCTGACTCAACAGCAGACATGTCTTGTGTCTCTGACCTCTTCTGAACTCAATTCAATACCAGAAACTGAGAAGGAGCTGGAGGAAAGACCCAATATAAATAGAGTGATTCAGAGAGGAAAAGGAGCTAACTTTGAGGCACTTCGGTTTGAAGACAGAGAAAGAGAAGTATGAGTCTGAGGCTTTTCTAGCGGACACGCATGTGTGAACCCGTGATCTTATTGACTTTTCTTTTCACTTTTTTTCATCAACGTTGGTGTGCTGTCTGTGATTTCCCATTTCCAATCCTTTCTTCCCCATTTTTTTATTATTTTGATTACCCTTTTTCTTCAGCTTCATCTCCCTTCCTCGAAAATCATAATTCTATCTACACTGTTACACATTTAGTTCTATATCTGTTGATTACATCTAAAGATTATTCTTTTAATTCAAGTAGTAGTGATTTACTCTAATTTCTATATATATATTTTAATCTGTTTTAATTTATATAGTACAAAATTTTACAAATTAAAATAAACAAGTGTATGTATAAAAATTAAATGAATAGTGTTATGGTTCTGGTGAATATCAATATGCTACTTTATTTGCCTCAAATAAAGTATTATTAATTTTAAAAAGGAAATAAAAGCTAGGAAAGTTCCAACATTTTCTTTGTTTTGGTCAATGCAAAGCTCCAACTTTGCTATTAGTTTATGCAACTTCAATGCAGGTACAAGATGTTTTATTAATATTTTCAAACGCGTGATATGGAATTGAATAGAGAAATTGAAAAAAAAAAAAAAAAAAAAAAAAAATAAAAAAAAAAAAAAATATATATATATATATATATATATATATATATATATATATATATATATATATATATATAA
>Ga0209489_109093_pt1 | contig 12750 bp, 3 predicted proteins | sample SiratrowhiteBW_FD_187527 | JGI IMG/M metagenome (GOLD analysis project Ga0209489, IMG submission 187527) | Root nodule microbial communities of legume samples collected from California, USA - Siratro white BW (SPAdes) (version 2) | ecosystem: Host-associated > Plants > Roots > Nodule | place: USA... | reverse complement strand
ATGACATCTTTACCACCGGAGAAAAAATCTCATTGAAATCAATGCCTTTTCTCTGTCTGAAACCTTTCACCACCAATCTGGCTTTGTACCTTGGAGATGTAGAATTGCTTTCTTGCTTTACCCTATGTGAAGATATGTGTATGTGGTAAATTCCCCGTTGTTCCCAACAAAACATAGTACTTAGTATATAAATATTTGTTAATAGATCATTAATGGAAAACATGGACGGTCACAGCGGGTAGTGATACTTTCAGAATCACCCTACTTTTGCCTTTAAATGGATATTTCCTTACACATAATTCACGAGGAGGTAATTATTCACGTCAACCAACTTTAATATGTTTTATTTCAAAAGATTATATCATAATATTTTATAAGATTGTTATATTTATCATAATAATCAATCTATTAATATTTTATTTTAATTTAGAGACGAAAAATCTATATAAATTATTATTTTGAATTCTTATTTATTAGATATTAATAAGTATTTTTTCGAGAATTTTATTATGAGAACTTGTTAATAACAAGTCTACTGAGAACATTCTACTTAAAGATAATAAGGTGTTAGAATGGATATAAGTTTGACTATATCTGTTGTCAAAATAAAAATTTGTATTTATCTTTATCTTTATTTTCATGGTATAAAATTTATCTTTTATTCCAGTACTCATTAGTTAACCAATATATCTCTATCCGTTTTCCATCGTACGTCCTCTCATATTATTTCAAATATAAATTAAATGATCTTTTATAAAAAAAAATATAATAAAGAAATTAAAATATTATCAAAAGGTCAATTTTAAAATGTACTTTTTTTTTCTTCAATGTCTAATATTAAAGAAAAAATTGTATAAATCTTAAAATAAAGTATTAAACATAAATATTAAATAACTATAAAAAAAAGCAAACAATTACACGTAATCCATATTTTATGACAATTATAATATCATTTATTATTTTTTGCAATGTTGAGAAAAAAAAATGGAATTCGAGTAAATTTATATGAATTTATGTCTGAATCCTTTATGAATATAAGTGGATTTATATCTAAATCTTTTATGAATGTAAAATTTAATTTTTATTAACTAGAATAATTTTAATAATAGTGTCAGTCACGTTCATGTGAATATAGATACAATTTGTGGTTTAACTTTTGGTATAACTTTTATATGAACATTAGTAAGAATTCAAATACAACTTTAATTTTTTATATGAGTATGTTTCCAATACTTATATGTAGTTCCAACTAAAATTGTGTAAAATTCAATTAATTAAAAAAATTAAACTAAATTTTCAATGGTCTAATTATAAAACTTTAAATCCCAAATCCTAAACCTTAATATTAAACACTTAGGCAGAGAATTATTGTTTTTCAAAGTTTTATAACCAAAGACAAAGTATCTAACTAACTAAGTCCTAAATTTGTAAGATGTCATGGCAACGCGTTTGAATTGATAAACACGTAGATCAATTATTGAATTTGTGTCCTTACCTACCAAATGTTCAAATTAATAATCGTTCTAAAGATATTCTTACCTAGTATTTGGTAGAGATTCTTTTAAATTTCTCATGTTAGGTTAAATTTCTAGTTTGGTACATTGTTTTAAAAATGGTTCTCACGAATTCAATATTTTCTTTAGGAATTGATTTTAATTTTCTTCACTAAAAAGTTTTCACAAAATTGGTGAAAATTTGAGTTTCTCAATAAAGTGTTTTTTTTTTTTTACATAAACATGTCTCTTATTTTTAAAAATCTTAGACATACCAAATATATTTATGATAGAAAATATAATTCCCTTCTAACATATGAAAACATTTTATATCTCAAACATCCTTTTTTTTTAATTTATTATATATATATATATATATATTCTCAAATAATAAGTTTGTTTTAATATAATTAATAGCATCACATCATTTAAAAGTCGATTAATTTAAATATATCTTTTTTTTCATTAACTCTTCGAAATATTTTAAAGATACGATGATCAAACTATACAGGCTTGTAATATGTATATATATAATTTTTTTATAATTTACAATGTTAGTAAAAAAAATTAGCTAAATTTCTTTGAAATTATAAAACCATAAGTATGATTTATTAAATAATAATCATACGATTTTTAATAAATTTTAATTTATAATAAAAAATATGATAAAAAGAATGCATTAAAGAATACATTATTATGATTATGTTACATGTGTAGCAATATTGTTGAACCAGCACCAAATGCATCGCGACAAGTGAAAACAGCCAGGGCAGAAAGTGGCTAACAACTACGTACTTTAATTAATTAAATATTAACCATAAAAATTCTAATCACCACTCTTAAATTATTTTAAACACTTTATTTTTGGACCAAATCAAAGAAAACCCTCCTTTGCCCAACAATCCAAAAGCCCTTTTCAAGTGATACACAACAACATAAACTATTATTGTTTAAGAATCATAATCCCAGGAATATTCAATTCATATATTTAGGTTTTTCCAATAAGAACACACTTCACCAAACCAATCATTGATTTAGGCACTCAGCCACTTTCAGCAATAACAAGATTCCTCTAAAAGACTTTGTCTCCCCATGGAAGAAGCTCTTTCATTATCCTGCACCACTTCCACTTCAACAACCTCCATTAATTAGAAGAAAATAGGGACTTTAAAAGTACTTACTATAACTTCAAAATCAGTTTAATTGCACAACATATAGATGAAAGGGAATGAGGGTCATTTTAGAGAGGCTAGGGTTTCTTTTCATACATTATTTATGTAAAGATTTTGAACACAAGAATTAAATAAAAATAATCTTAATATGTATAATTTTTAATTAAATATTCTGAAAAGAATAATATTTATTTGTGTGTGTATAATGCAATTGACTGAGTGATAACAATATAGAAATATTTACGCTGTTGTAGTATTTAAAATTTCTTTGTAGATCATTCATGCCATGAATTGTGTTAGTTACATGTTATAGTTTGGCTTTTGTAGTAAGTAGTAATTAGTGAATTACATAGCATCATTAAGGTCAGTAGATTATATTGTCCTAACCTTTTCGCTTGTGTGTATAGGAGGGAGAAGTTATTAAGTAGCCCTCAAAGTAATTTTAAAACTTCCTTTTTTTCTTTCAATCTAATAGTAATAATAAACTAAAAAAAGGAGAAATATCAAGAATAACTCTTTAAAATATTTATTTTGTGTTTTAACTTTTACTTTTTTTTAATTTAATATATGTCAAAGTGACATGTTATTAGTATAAAAAAGTTTTTTTTATGTCTATTTAAAGTTTTTTATATTTATTAATAGTCCGACGTGGATGGTAAGGAAGATAATTTATGTCAAACCACAACTCAAATTTAAAAACTTTGCATTTACGTTTGAATCACAACTAACAAACATAAATTTATAATAGAAAAATATATAAAAAGTGTTTAAAATTTGCGTCATGTATAGCTTCACGTAAATTTTGGATTTTTTTATAAATTAAATTGGTTTTGACTTTAAATCAAAACTTGAAATACATAAAACTCTCAATAGCGATACATATAATGATAAATAAACATTTTGAACTAAAAAATCTATAGAAATAATCTAATCTAATCTAAAAATTTTATAAATAAGAAAAACAAAGTTATATTATCTATACCGAAGAAGAAAAATAATACATTATTCTCTCAACTTTGAATATAACATAGATTTGATAATTAAAAACTTGAAATATTTCAAACACGTGATTATGTACATATCATAAAAGAAAATAGAAATTATCATATGTTTAAATGTGTTACCTGATAGAGATGTTTATAGGTGTTTCGTTTCTATATGTGCTTCAAGTGTTCGACATAAGTTTGGTGAAGACTCACACTGATTAAAAATGGAAGAGTAACTCCAAGGTGTGATACGGAAGCTATAAAAGGAGCTAGTACCGTGGCAAGCAATGGAAGTGAGTATGAGAAGTGTTGTACCATGGAGAATAATGTGCTAGATGGAACAAGGTTCTTAATAGAGGTTAGGCCAACTATCAAGGTTTTCTAAGTCTAACTCTAAGGAGAGGAAACAAAGAAGAGCATAAGACAAGGTGTTGGAAAAAATTCAGCAGCAATTCATTAATGTCATTCAAGCTAGTTTACACATTGCATACACATCTATATATAAAAGAAAGTAGATGGAAAAGCTTCTAGGAGAAGCTTGGCAAATCTAGCGTATGACACAAGCTAATATACCCTAACCCTGGCTTGCTCCATGTGTCTCATACCCTAACCCTAACCCTAGTGTGTAGAGTAAGTTTTCTTACCCTACCTTACGCCTTAAGCTTCCTTTGTCGTGTAGACATGTGGCACTCTTCTAAAAGGAGGCGCTACCCTAACCTTAAGGTGCAAACCTTAACCCTAATGTGCATAGGGTTTTATTCTACTTCTATTTTGAATATTTTTGCATTACAAGTCTTTGCACAATTTTTACAGTATTAAGAAGTCAACTTTGTGCCTTTGATGTACCTTAACCCTAATGTGCCTAGGGTTTTATTCTACTTCTATTTTGAATATTTTTACATTACAAATCAGCATTTTGATATACCTTTGTGCCTCAGATTCCCACTGCTCCTCTATTTGCTTGGCCATAGATCTTGTAATAGAACCTTGTCTAGGCCTTCTTTCATCATTACCTCTGCTCAGGAGTTAATGATACCCGCTCGAATAGTGGCTCTCATCCAGTACAATACATAATAGCCACATTCAAATGAGTTTGTTTGTATATTATACTAAAATGAGAAAGAAGTGACAAAAATTAATTTCACATATAAAATAATTATTCTATGTATTAAAATATGCCTAAACATAGACTAAATGAATTATAGTGACCTTATTATATTCCTTTCACTTAAAATGTTTTTGTCAACCACAACTCTAATTAAAGAAAACATATATGTTAGTCTAAATACACTTACACTTGCAATGTAATAAAAATGTAAAATTTATCCTTGTAATAAACTTTTCATTTCCTAATTGGATTTTTCTTGGAGCGAACAAAACCACATTATTATGTAATTCCTAAAATTAATTACAATTAACTATCAATGGGATCTACAATGACTCGCAAACAATTAGTTGTATGATTACCTTAATTAAAAAAATCAAGTTAGAAAACCATCCCTTCAGTGTATGGAGCCCAATTAAATATGTCTCTGGAAGTCACTACATGTTTGCATGTATTGCAGGATCTGGATCATTGTGTTTCCAATTTTCTGGATGGATTAAGGCTCAAGAAATCCATTTTTTTTTATGGATTGAGGCTTGAGAAATTCATATATAATGACACCATTATTAGGCTCAGGCAATTCTTACTAGTGTATCCGAAACATTAGGTTCACTGCAAACCTTTTTCTTAAACCAAGCTAAGAAGGTTTTGTTATGTTCAATCAATATCCATTTTCACTCATCCAGTAGTGTTCTACTTTGATTTCATTGATGTGTTGCAAAATGTAGGGGATAACCTCATCAGTTTTGTTTAATATGTACAAATGTGTTCGGTCCACTTCTTTTGACTTATATTTCTAATCTTCACATTTCGAGTACCCTTACCTTAACATCTCCCATCACGTTGAGTCTTAACATATCCTATTGGGTCACAATTTGGCATATGTTCGGAACAAAACTCAATGACTTCTATTACAATGTTCCTCTTGACAATTGAAACTTCTTCTGGTCGATAATGATTATTAACATGTCCTTTTAAGATCTTCATGTATTTATCAACAAGGTACATCCATCTCAAATAAATTGGTACACACAATCAACTCTTTCTCACCAAATGAACTATCAAATGCTTCGTGATATCAAAAATTAAAGCCACAAAATATATTTTTAATTGACATAAGATGTGATTGCTTCATTATTAAAAGATAATCTTCCAGTAACATACACATGTGACACATTGGTATATTAGTACAATGTCATGTCAATGGCATCACAACAACAAAAAAGTATTACGCTATTAAAGTTTGTTTGGATTTAACGACAAAAAGTATAAGAGGAATAAAATGAGCAAAAAACATAAATTTTAATAAATAAAATATTAGTTTATTGTGAAAATTGAGAAAAGGAAGAGCGAAAATTCTTTCTTCACATATAGCAAAGATTTGAGCAAAAAGTATACGGTCTATAATAAAATAATAATAAATTTAATAAAATTATTAAATAATAATAACATAATAAATTAAACATCATTAATTCTAATTTTATAAAATAAGATAATGATAAAAATATTAATATTAAAAACTGAAGATATTTAAAATAATAATTATGATAATAAAAATTATAAAATCATAAATAATAATTATAATAATAAAATACATTAAATGTTATATAAAATTTTATAATAAAAATATTATATAATATTATTAAAAAAATAATTAATGATAAAATAAATATACTTATAATTTAATAAAAATAAATATAAATATTTAAAATGAAAATAAATTATATGACAGTTATTTTTTTATTATTATAAAATAATAAAAATAGTTAAATTTAATATTAAAATTAATTTAAAAAAATTTAGTTTTATATTTTAAAAAAATAATTAGTCTCAATTAATAAATTAATATATTTGATAATAAATTAAATTTTATTTTTAAAAATAATTACGTAATTTAATATTTTCATAAATTTTTAAAAAATATTATCAATTATGCTGAATAAATTAATTATATTTTATTTTTAGTTGTTTTTAATTATTTTTAATTGTAATAATAAATTTTTAATTTTATAATTTTATATATTAAAAAATATTAAAATGTTTATTATATTTATTACATTACTTACAAACTTTCTTCTCAAATCTTACCATCTTTACCTTAATTTAAACAATCAAATCTTTCTCACACTTTCATCGCAAATTAGCTAAATTCCCTAATCCAAACATAAAAAATGAAAAACAAATGACAGAGATTAAAAATAATAGGAAAAAAATTTGCAGAACTAAAAATAAATAAAGGAAGGAGGGTAGCGATAATTTTAATAGGTGAGAGTTTGAAAGCATTTTTCTATCTTTTTGCCAAATTTCTGTGTTGGTAAGGGTGAGTCACTTCTCATTTGTGGATCAAGGCTTTTCTTTTATGCACTACCGTAATTACTAACTGCATCTCCATATTGAGATAAAAAGACTAAAAACCCTCCTTTGTTGCGCATCGTTGCCATTATTGCTACCCCATTGTCACCTCTACACCTCCAACTAGTGCACTCTTCGATATGAAGAAGAAAAGAGAGATAGAGTTGTTGCGGAAAGCTAAATGTATTATATGTTATGAAAAATTCGTTCTAGAACGTATCTTATATGTTTTGTAAAATTTGTTTTAAAAAAATTATCTTGGAAATTTCATTTAAGAAAACATTTTATATGTTTCAAAAAGTTTGTTTTAAAAAATTCGTTTTAAAATGTATTTTATATATTTTAAAAATTTTGTTTTAGAAATTCTATTTCAAAAATTACATTTTAGAAATTCTAGAAATTCCTAAAGATTTCAGGAACCTAATCCAAAATTCACCTTTACAAATAATAAAATATCATTTTAAAAATTTTGAGCATTAATTTAGAAATTAGGGAGGCGCAAAAAGAAAAGGCCGTGGATTAATTCATAAAGTTGGACTTCTACGAATTTGGCCCACAAAATGGGGTTGCCAATTTTTGTGTGCCTGTTTTGTGTCATTTCAACTAAGTGAAGTTATAAAAGTGTGAATTGTCATGGAGGCTAAACAGTATATTAACTGTCCAACATATGAAGTTTGAATGAACTAGATTGATTCTCAAACATTTTTTCTTTCATTTTAAAAACGTAACCATCAATGCAAAAATCAAAAGTAAACAAGTGACATGTCCAACAAACATCAAGAAAAACAAATTGAAAAGTTCTTTTTACTAGACAACAAATTGAAAAGCTAAGACACAAATTTATGTTAGCAAATAGTGCATATTAGAGAGGAGGCACCAAACATGAAGGGAGAAGGGACCACAAGAATGAGAAGCACAGGCATAATTAAATGCATCACATGTTTGTCTAAAGTTGCATAATGAGACACAACCACCACACCCACCACCCTCTAGCCACCATCACCTCCACCTCCTTTCTCTCTTTCGTTCCCCATCAAGCAAAAATTATCATTTACAATCACCCCTTCATCTTTGCCTTTTCATCTACACATTCATGCCTCTTGTTCATCATCATCATGGACCCACTTCTTCTTATGATGCTGCTAGCTACCCATTAAATGAGATTCAATTACCAATAATTTTGCCACCAAGGCCAAATTAACTTATTGTGAACCTTTTCACCATTCTCCCTTTTCCCTTCTATCCATGAATTGCGCCTTTTGTTTCTCTTTTCATGACTCCAATGCATCTACATGTGCTTCTAATTTATACAAAAGAATGAGATTGTTTATGCCTACATTGTACACTCTTTAAGAAACATCTTATAATGTGCCTGAGGACAATCTCTCTTACTAGGTATTAGTCATTCTGGCATGTCTAGATTTATGTATTTCATGATTATAGTGCACTAATTCTCTGGAGGAAAGAGTTTCATGTAATCAAAATTATTAAACTAATCGAGTGTTATACTTTATATTGAAATTTAAATAACAAAATATACGACAATGTAGTAGCTAACCAAAATAAATAATTAATATATCATACATACTAATATGTGAAATAAGTATTCATATTAATCAATTTTAATATTATATTGTTGAACTTCTTCATATATCAAGTATTTAATTTGTTCACATATTTAAATGAAAGAAATACAAGATTTAAATATTGGATAATTATAAAGTTGTCACACTCACATGAGATTCAAGGAGCTACTTATATAAATTTAATAGTTAGAAATACAAAAACTATAATTAACTATAGTTAGAAATAAATTTCACAAGCACTTAATACTTTATCGTGCAAAACTCAATTCCTAAAAAAGGTTATACATAGATATTTTATAACTTATAAATAAAATATGAAGTGATATTATAGGGATACACAAAAGAAATGGCTTAGGTCATAGTAACTTTTTCACCAAAAATATGATTGATTATAAAAGATACATAGTTTGCAAAGTCGTTTGATAAAAAAAAAACTAAATTAATGAAATCATATCTCAATTGATAAAATCTTTGAAACAAAAAACTAAATTAATAAAATCATATCTCAATTGATAAAATCTTTGAAACAAAAAACTAAATTAATAAAATCATATCTCAATTGATAAAATCTTTGAAACAAAAAACTAAATTAATAAAATCATATCTCAATTGATAAAATCTTTGAAACAAAAAACTAAATTAATAAAATCATATCTCAATTGATAAAATCTTTGAAACCATGACAAAGACAAATATCTAAGAAGAAAAAAAAAAAAAAACCAAACTTTTTGTCCAGTTTTTTGTGAACAACTTTGTGAAGTTAGCATCACCTATTCAGTACTTCCTTTTCAGTGCTTGTTAGGTAAAAGTGAAATCTAATTTCCTCCATTTTACTAGCGTGCTAAATTCAAGGTTTTACATGGAAAAATATCACTTTATAAAAATAATTGTGCATTAAATATTTTTCTACTAACCTTATCATTTTTTTCACGCATTAAGAATATTTTTTAATTTAAATAAAAATAAATGAGCAACTAATAATAGCGATAAAAGTATATTAGAAAGTTATACTATAATGTATTAATTACAATCCTTAGTGTGTGTATGAATGTTTTGATTGTCCATCTACCAAATTTTTAATTTCACGATGTACTGCCTAAATGAAACTTCAATTTTTATTGGTAAACAACACTTATAACATCTATGATATTGTATATTTGTTTTATCCAAAAAGTAGTTAACCATGTAACGTGGGGAATAACCTGTAAAGGAGTTTTGGTTTAAGTCATGATTGTGAATTCTAACGTTATGGGAGAATCTAACCTTATTAAATAGAGAAAAAAAAAACTTCATTATCAATTGTAGTTTGTTGAACTCAAATATAACTATTTTAAAATAAGTTATATAGGATAATATTTGAATATCTTGAAAATTGTTTAAAAGTAAAGGTGGTAAATCTGAATTGAAGCAAAAATATTATAATATTAAAATGAAAATTTTATAAATAAAAAAAAGTTAGTGATTCAAGTCTCATTTAAAAGAATTAAAATCTCTTAAATTTTTTGTTTTCTCTTCATTGCGTAAATCGAGTGTAAGACTTATATATAAGAGTGGTTCGATAGGCTCAACAATCTTACTAGGATACTAGGATAGGCTCTGATATCATATTAGAAAGTGAGTTTAAATCTAATTCATCCTTACAAAATCGACTTGTAAAGTGAGGCTTACACCTACTTATAAACTATTGAAAGATTTCATCTCTAGTCAGTGTGGGATCTCCAACAGAAAGTTTGTTGCATGTAGTTTTTTTAGAGCTAGGATGAGTCTTTATTGGTTTAGGCTCATAAGGGTATGTTCAGATCATTGATTATGACTTTTTGTGTATAAGATTAATTTTTTTGTCAGTCATGTGCACTACAAGAAAAAATTAAATTACCAACAAAATTTTATCGATGAAATTTTATCCGTCGGTAAAATATATTATCGACTGATATCATTTGTCGCTAAATTTATCGACAGATTTACCAACGGATTTATCCTGAATCCGTCGATAATTACCAACGGACTCAGAAATTCGTCGATAAATTTACATGCAATCAATTTACTGACAGATTTTGGATGTTTCTGATTGATTTGTCTCGTCAGCAATTTTTGTTTTTGTTATAGTGGTGGGCCTGATATTGTGGTATATGTTGAGCTACCTAAACAAGTAAAGGAAGATGATTTTAATTTCAATAGTATTTATGAATGTGACATAATCACACTATATTATATTTTTGCAAGATTTGAGTATTGATTTAGTCTGAGCTTGAAATGAACTTTTTGATTTTTGAATGATTTTGAATTGTTATGTGTTTAAATTGAATTATATCTATTAGAGTATATGAATGAGATGCAATTAAAATATGTTTATATGATGTAATATATATATATATATATATATATAAAAGTTTTTTGTTTTAAAACTCTAATTTATCTTGTTTTATAGTTTATATTTTGTTTATCAATGATGATGATTATGTGTTACACAGAAATAGAAAATACTGTAAAAGAACAAAATTAGTAAAAATAAGTTAAGAAATTAAAAAATGATTTTGTTATATTTATATATATATGTGTTTTTTTTATATAAAAAAAGTTATTTTGAAAGATTTCAAAATAATAAATGTAAAGTAAGTGTAATAATATTATAAATGAATGTTAGATGACGTGAGTTTAACCATAGATGTCGCATAATACAACTATATTAACCAGAAACAAAAATTATTTCCAATAACAATTTTATTGGACTAAAATTGTATTTTCATATATTTTGTACATTTTTAAAGACTAAATTAGTATTTTCTCACATATTCAAATGACCAAATCGGTCATTTACAAAAAAAAGTTAAAATTATATTCTGTTACCTTTTTCATCAAGTTTCTTAACACAAAGAAAGTATTAAATAAAAGAATATTTTTTTCTCATTTAACTAATGAGTAAGAAATACAATAAAATTGTAGAATGGATGAGGGTATCTTGTTTCTGCAATGTTAAGATGCACCCACCCACCCACCACCATCATCATGTAATATATTTTGTCCAGTTTTCAAATGCAATTCAATTGGGAAAATTTAGACATTCCATTGTCAATCATTGATACCAAGTGGACCCTCTTCTCTCTCTTCACCAATCAGGCATGTGTTTTAAAGGATAACCATCACAATGAATCTCTCTATTAACCTTTAACACCTAATGAGTGATCATAGCCCAAATGGTAGCCAGCAAATTTTGTTTTCTCTACTTTCATCACTCTCCATCTTTGCCCTCAAATGAAGCAAACAAATCTCCTTTATGCTTGTCACCATTTCATTCTCTTTTCAGCATTTTGGGCTAAAAGTTTCCTTCTTATTTTCTCAGATAAACACAACCATTACAGGTCACCAATCCAGTTCTAACCAAACTTTTATGCTCATGTTTATCACTATTCTAAGCAACTTTTTTTTTTAATTTTATATACTTTTTTGTCACTGTTCCAAAGAGGAAAAATAATCATTTTTGGTAATATACAGTCACAAGGTTGGCCCAGTTGGTGAATAAGGACGAAAGTTAGTGTTATTATTTGGTACTGTAGAATTGAAAGACCATTAATTATATAATTGAGATAACATTGAATGCTACTTTTAATGCAGGTTTTTTTAATAAAGAAAGTTTATTCAAACTAGTCAGGGAAAACAATTGAAAGCCGTTTTAATTCATAAATTTTCACTCGGAATGAAAGGTGTGGAACATGTTAACTTGTTGGATTAATAATTTGTAATTGTAACTTTTTGTTTCTTTCTAATATGAAAATAGTGTTGTGGCATTACAAGCATGACAAATTAAATTAAATCACAATTCTTCAATTCCACAGACATAATTCACCAACAAAAAGTTGTAGATCACGAAAAAAATGGGTTGAGTGTGGGACAATGTTTTATGGATTATAAAAAGTGAGGAAAATGCAAAAATAAAAAATAAAAAATGTTGGTAGATATGTAACAAAGAAAGAACAATGAATTACAATAATACACTTAATAGTAAAGAAGAAGAGTATCAAGCTTAAGGTAGATTATATATATATATATATATATATA
>Ga0209489_109092_pt1 | contig 12756 bp, 3 predicted proteins | sample SiratrowhiteBW_FD_187527 | JGI IMG/M metagenome (GOLD analysis project Ga0209489, IMG submission 187527) | Root nodule microbial communities of legume samples collected from California, USA - Siratro white BW (SPAdes) (version 2) | ecosystem: Host-associated > Plants > Roots > Nodule | place: USA... | reverse complement strand
ATATATATATATATATATATATATATATATATATATATATATACATATTTATATATTTATGTATAATTTTTGAAACGAGCTTTCATATAGATTTTTAATTTTTTATTAAGACCGTGGTTAACAATACTATTATTTTAAGAAACATAATTGTTATGAAAACGGAACATAAAATTCAGAACCGACAACAACCTAAGCTGTGGTGTGGGGCCCACTGCATTTCACTTTGTGTTACGTCACTTCCCTATCCATGCTTAACACAGAATCAATAACTCCCAATATTATTACCCTATTATGATTGCCAGGGAGCAATATACTAACTAACAGTAATAATAAATTATATAAATGAATCATTTGCCACGTGTGCTATTAAGAAGACACGTAAGCCAAGGGTGTGTTGTTGAACAGGGAAAAGACTTGACACGTAAGCTTGTGGGCCCCATGTTCAATTATGAAGGGAAGCAGAAAGTTTATAAAAAAGCGTGGCCCACATTAGTGGGTGGGTGACAGCTTGGGGAGACCACTATTTTCGTCGGTAGAAAGCGAAATATCTCATAAATACCCTTGTTGTACCAACAATTTACTTTTTATATTTTTTGGCCTTTTTATTAATTGGGGTGAGATCTTTAACGTCAATTTTAACGAATTAAAATTATAAAAAAATATAAATTAAAAATTATTCATGATTCAAATTATCACTTTATACCTTCATTCATTTCAAGTAATATAAACAAACAATAATGTGATCATATCATATACTTCACTATGTAGTCACATTTGGCATTATGAACTTAGATACAAATAACGGTGGTGGTGATGGTGACACGTGTGAAAATGTTGACACACGAGGGCACTTCCTGTTCGACGTCGTTTTCGGGACAGCCAAAGTGCCGCATTCGTTTTATTTAGCGTCGTGAAACTGCGTTTTGTATCGGTTTGTGTAGTTCGCGTTGTCGGTAGGAGTATTTAAAACGCGTTGCAGTTTCCTATTTCTCGTGTGGCGCGCGAGTTTCTCGCGCGATGAATAAAGCGCGCGAAGATATGGCGGGATGTTAAAATTACTCAACACCGCTCAAAATTTTAACTCCCGGGCTTACAAGGAGCAATGTTTTTTTTTTATTACATTTTTTTTTATAAAATTTATTAATTTACAATTTACTTATGAATTTATTTTAAACGGTAGTTTACTAACTGAGAAGAGAGGTTTTCCAAAAAATAAAGGATTAAAATGTTACCATACGAGAGAGGGTGTTTGTTTTGAAATTTTGTCAAAATGCATAAAGGTTATTTTTTTGAAAATATTGTGATTTTGATACTTCGAAGTATAAACCAGTGTCAAATTAATTTATAAAAGAACAAAAACAGTTATTTTGGTCTTGCATTTATTAAAAATATAACATTTGTATCATGTTGTTAAATTTTATTATTAAGATATAATTCTTAAATGATTAATCTGATATTAAATTATATGTTTAAAAGGACCTGTTTAATATTAAGTTTTAATGTTTAAGAGTCCATTATACTTTTTTTTAACATTTATGTCTAAACAAATTTTTCATTTTTGTTAGAATATAGAATATTAAAAAATACATATTACTTTTAAGATTACAAAAGTGAATTAGTTAAATTAAAGCTGTTAAATCTAATTTATATACACAGTATTGATGAAAGGCGAAAAGGTTTTTAAATATTAAATTATCATCAACTTATGAGAGTTAAATTAATTATTTTTCCTTAATTTTTTGTACGGAATTATTTATGATTTAGGGTCTTGAGTTCTACATAATCTTGTAGTTGAAAATGTTAAATTAATCGAAGCAAGTGAAGAAACGACCTGACTGATGAAAAGGAAATAATATTTTCACTTTTATTAAAAAAAGTGTTCCTTTGTTAGTTCATTTGATTTTTATTCCATATATATTTTGAGGATATTGCATAAGAAAGATTAAATAAATAAATATTTAAATATATTTTTTAGTTAGTATCAAATAAATGAGTTTTATTTTACGTTTTTAAAACAATATTTATTAATTATTTCAAACAACTGAAAAATCATGTTTTGAATTTTAATACCATATCTCATCATTTGTTGATTGTTTATAGTTTGAAAAAGGTCAAGTTATACTTGTGATGTAATTTCAATACATGATATATTAATAATTTTCCAAGATTTTTAAAATAAAAACTATTTATTTATTTAGAAATAAATGTTAAGGATTATAAATAATGATTTTAAAATTTGTAGGGAAAAATACTTAAGAAATATTTTATTTGGACGAAAACTAAAATATACCCACTTTATAAAAAAAAAATACTGATTTTAAAATTTAGAAACATAAAAAATAAAGCAAAAAAAAAAATTAGAATTCAAAATCAAAACTTGTTTATGGTATAAATTAAAAATATATTTAAGTCACAAATAATTAACAACACGTGTTTGATGGAAAAAGTTGGGGGAAATAAGTAAAACTAAATAACGTAACAAAAAAAAATCCTTATTATAGTATTAATGCAACTTATTATGCTTAAATTTATCTTCTTTTTTTTTTCAGAAAAACTACGTAATGTTGAAAGATTAGAAGGGAATATGTTTTGCTTAACTTTTTTATTACTACGTATTGTTGTGAAAAATAGAAGAGAACGTGTTTTGTTTTTATGAACATTATTGCCCTGAAAGTTTAACACATCTTGTTTTTATAAACATTTCAATCACTTCTTGTGTTAATTATGAGAGTTAAACAAAACTTCGTGATCTTTAGATTAGTTACAAATTTTAATTGTAAAATTAAAGATCGTGTAAAAGTCGATTTGATGGAAAACAAGAATGTGTATCTTTACTCAAGCTGGTTCCTACATTTATCATTTCCAAATAATTAAACCCAATTAATTAATGCATCACAGGTGTTAGTCATTACTTTCAATTATATATCAAATTAATGATATTAATTTTGATATTTTATAGATTTGGCTTTAAGTATTTAATAAACCCTTTTTATATGTACATGTATACATTTTGAGTGAAAATATAATTTAAAGGGTGCAATCCTATGAGACATCATAGATTGTCAAAACAATATATAGAGCTTGTGTTAATTTTTATCGAATAAATGTCTCTAATTCAGAACTTGGGTTTTGTTATAAGTATTAACTCTAATTATTACGATTAATCGAGTGGTACATATACCACCAAATATATCATGAGAATAAATAAATAAAAAATAAGTAAAAATTAAAATTAATTAATTGTTTGGTAGAATAAAAATAGGTAAAACAATAAAGAGCTTTTTAAAAGTTGTATAATTTAATTGATTTTAAAACATGCTTTTTAGAATTACAATACATAATCTATGGCATCATAACTTTCACGTACAGAATAAAGAGGAAATAGAAAGATGGTATTTGGTATATGAGAGCTATATTATGGTGTGTTTGTAAGAAAAAGGAATGGAGTGATCTTCAAGAAAGATATATGATAATTATCATGAATGTGTTATGTGAGAGATAAACTACGTGACTTGGCCATGCATGAGATTAAACACAAAATTCTTTCTAAGTGTCCTTATCATTTAGTCTTTCAAACCAAATCTTATGCTTGAAAAATTCGAAAGAAAAGTTGATAAGTAGAAAGAAAATTACTTAATAGGTTTGGAGGACAACATCTCCAATTATTATTTCTTCTTGTTCTTGCGATGGTATCGAGGGTTAAGTCATCTCTAGTAACTTACGATTTTTTCGTTCTACTACACCATTCTATTGGGGTGTGTTTGGACAGGAAGTTTGATTAATTAAGCCATTTTCTCTAAAAAATTGCTGCATTGATTTGTTAACAAATTCTCCACCATTATCTGATCTAAGTACTTGGATTTTCTTGTCAAACTGAGTATGAATCATTTGATAGAATGCATAGAACTTACCAGGTATTTCAAATTTGTGTTTTAGAAAATATACCCATGTCATGCGAGAGAAATCGTCCACAAATAATACAAAATACTGAAATTGATTATTGTGGGAATTAGGAGCTGGGCCCCACACATCAGAGTGTACTAATGAAAAAGCAGAATTGACTCTATTGTTATTAAGAGAAAAAGTAACTCTATAATTCTTTGCCCGTATGCAAGTTTCACATTTGATGGACTTAGTGTTACTAGTAAATAAACTAGGAAATAAAATCTTAAGGTACCCAAATGAAGGATGTCCTAAACATCTATGCCATAACCAGAGTTGCCTTGTAACTGTTCCATGAGCAAGCATGACATGTCCCTTTTGAACAACCTCATCAATGTAGTAAAGACCTTCACGTTCAGTACCACGCCCAATGATCTCCTTCTTAAGAATGTCATGTAAAATACAAAAATTAGAAAACATGAGAACCACACAATTCAGCTCCTTTGTAACTTGACTTACAGAAAGTAATTTTGATGATAGTACAGGAACATAGAGATAATTTTTTAATTTTAATTTTTCTGAAAAAACAATTGAGCCCCCTCCTTGGACCGCAATTAATTCTCCACTGGCTGTTTCAATATGGGTTTTAACATGTGTAGAGAGACTGTCAAAATCGTGAGGGTCATGGGTCATGGTTTCAGTTGCTCCACAATAAAAAGTCCACTGATTAGATTTTCTTGAGCTGGTATTCTTTTCTCTTTTCTCCCCTCCATGAGTGACTGCGGTGGTGGCAACCATGCGATTTTTTAGTTTGGGATCTTCCCACCGTTCGGAATAACCCACAATTTTGAAGTAAGTCTCCTTGGTGTGTTTCTTCATTCCGCAATGAGTACAGTAGAGGTGGCTTGTGTCTTCCTTGTGTCGTTGTGATGGATGCCGTCCGACAGTTTCTGAGTGGCTTCATCCTTGTCCCTTGTCAAGATTGGCTTGTGTTTGCTGAATCCCTAGGCCATTACCAAGCATATTTACAATTTGCAAAATTTTCTCATTAATAATGGTTGAAGAGTTATTCTGGTTGATTCATGTTGTTGCCAATTTCATCATTTGAAAATGACATTTTTGGTTTTTTTCTCCAGCTGTGAGGGATAATGGTACAATGATGTTGGTTCTGAGTTTCCAGGATCTAACACCGCTCTGATACCATCTTGCGATGGTATTGAGGGTTAAGAAAGGTTGGACAAGGATATGATAACTATGAACAAGAAAAAACAAAGAATATGATAACATGGAAGAATGTGGTTTTTTATTGAGTGTTCTCTTTTTGTTTACAATAGCTCACTTAATATAAAATTCTAGGGAACTAAATATAGAAATTATTCTAAATAAATACACTTGATATTTTACTGATATTCTCTGATACTCCCTTGATTATCTCTGATATTCTCTGATATTCCCTTTATTATCTCTGATATTCTATGATTTGTTTCTCTGATAATAATATTCTAACACTTGTATCATCTAGTTTAGTGCAGGAAATATATGTTATTTAGTATCATCGAATAGAGAAAAAATATTAGTAATTTTAACAAATTAATTATGTAAAATAAGATTATACTCATAGTTATGAAATCAAATATTAGAACATACGAGTCAAATTAACCTAGATCTATTGAGGTAAAATGTCTATTAAAATTTTCTTAATATATTGACATTTATCATATATTATATTTATTGATTGTTTATTAATTACTTCCATCAATTTATAGTAGACTTAAATATTAAAGTATCTCTTACAGACACATCTCAAATTTGGATAATCAAGTGGGAGTTCATCATCTAACAAAAAAAGTGAAGATCTCGACTCATTTGAAACAAGATATTAAAGAAGACTATCTCTATTAAAATAAAAGAAGTGGTGGTCCTATTTAGTACTGATAGACGTATCCTTTTGAAAAGTAACCACTATCTTATTAATTTTAATGTTAAGTATTCTACAACATCTAAAATTTTTTCCTTTGGTCTAGGATGATGGAAAGCGACTTTGGAAGATAGAGGAAACCATGAGGAAAACCTATTGTTATATTTTTCTAGTAAGTCAATTTTCGATGACGAAAACTTTTGTTGTTTGAGAGAATGTAAGGGTTTAGGACTTAAAAAAAGAAAGAAAAGAAAAGCTGCTACTTCTCTCTCTCTCTCTCTCTCTCTCTCTCTCTCTTAAAAGGCCCTAAAACCCCATCCATTTCTTAGCTTTGTCTTAAAAACTCCAAATCCCTTCTTAGTTCTCTATTCTTTTCATTTCTTTCTTGATTCATATTAGAGATTCAAAAGCCCCATCCAATTCCTAATATAGGGTATACCAAGTTTAGCAGGTCACCATTTTGGTTTAGGAAAGTACCGATTTTCTCCTGTTCTTGAGCAGTTTAGGGTTTTTGTAAAAAGAAAATCTGCGTGTCTTCTCTTGCATGTAATCTTAGAGACGTCAAGAATGATCCTTGTTCGTTTTGGATCCTAAGGCTAGGTTTAGATCATTAATCAGAACTGTACGTTGTAGGTTGAGTATCTTTGCAAGCGATAGCTTGAAGTCTTTTATAGGTAATTCTCTACTCTATACAGGTAAAGCTAGTTTGAATGTTTTTAACTAATATTGTAATTACTTTTTATCAAGTATGAATTGGTAGGGGAAGTTAGTCTTAAAAGCTTGTTATTGTACACTATGTTAAAGTACTTAGTTGTGGAATGAGATGTGGTTTTAATTTGAAATGTTCTCACAGTGATAATGAAAATTTGTATAGTTTGATGAAATGATTGATTTTATGTCAATTGAACTTGTGGGAACAATATATGTTTGAATGCTTATTAAATAACCAATGCCTTGACGTGAGATATATTCTTGTATGTTTTGATGTTATGCATTGAATGAGCTATTGTGAATGATATGAAACGGTGATTGAGATATAATATCTTCAAGGAAAGAGATATCCGTATTGAGATTGTTAGGATTTGCATTGTTTGAGGATTTGTCAAGAAGGAGTTATCCAAACTCTACTAGTATATTGGAATCACATAGATGAAGATTATTAGGTGGTGAGAGTCGATGGAGGTTCGGATTGAGTGACTGCAGTTTGAAATATAACTGGTTAGAAAAATCTCAGGGGAACTAACCTTGTTATATAAGATTCATGGTTCATCGATTTGGGAGCTATGTGGATTTATAATTTGAAGTTGTATGACATGTGCAAAAGCTGAGTCTAATTCAATACACGAGTCTTTTAGAAGTAGAATCAAGTATCTTTGTATACGTTTCAATTATGTATAACATGTGTTATTGTATAGAAATAAAAATGGTAGTGATGTATGAAAAGATTGATGAGTGTTTGAATTGTGGGATTTTGGTTAATATAAAAGATTTAAACTTTATGATTTTATATTTTAAAGTCTCTAACTTATCCTTTTTATTTGGTATGTTATTTGTTTTATTTTCAAATCTGCGATGATTGTGTGTTACATGTGAGTAGAACAAATGATTTGATAGGCAATGTAACTCTTCAACAAGCTCATAGAGAAGTTTAATTTTATTTTATTTTATTTTGTAACTATACGAAGATATTTTTAATAAATCTCATATAAAGAAGTATATTTTGAAAAAATCTTATAAATATATGGATATTTGTATTTAAGTTTCTTATGGGATATTTATATGTAACGTCAAAAAATATAGAATGTCAATATATATATATATATATATATATATATATATATAATCCAATATCTTATCGATAGATAAGATACAAAATTCTAAATTATTTCACAATTTTCAATAATTTGAATAGAAAATTTATAAAATTAACATGATATAAGGACTTATTTAAATAACATTAGATGAAAGGTTTAATATTGATAACAAAAAAGATAATTAAGTTTTAAAAGTTATAACTAGTAAACTAAAAAGAATTTTATTATCTATGTTTCTAAAATGTTAAATTCTTTTGCTTCTCTCAAATTTCTTTCTAGATATTTTTAAAGATTTTTTTCTCCTTTTTTTCCCTCTCCCTCTGAGCCTACAGGTTCAAGAACTTTGTATAGAATAAGTTTTTCAATCTCATAATATCATGCTCTTTTCTTTTTCCTACATATGACTTTTTGTGGAATGCACGTACGATTGGACTATAAGAATTAAAGAAAATGTTGGTTAAGGGCCTTAGTAAAGTTACTAGTTATTTCAGTGAGATACTTTTACTTTGATAATTAAAATCAGTCACAATAAGGTTCATTATTACTGTTGCTCTTACAAATAAATAAATGAGGAGTATCTCACATGTTGACAATGCTTTTCTAAATTGCCACCTATAAGAAACTATCTACATGCAACAATCACATGGCTTTCAGAATTAAGACAAATCTCTAGTGAACAAACTTAACAAATCTTTATATTTACTTAAAAAAAGCCCCATGATAATAGTTAGAAAGGTTTAAAAGGACTCTTGTTCAACTAGCTAGGATTCTTAGGCACTAAGTGTAATGCCTCTTTGTTTATTTACAACACCGAAGTGCATATTTTTTAAACACAATGTTATATTATATTATTTCGAAATAATTTAAATATTTTATTATTTACTGAAATATTATACGGCCGACTATTTAAAAGTAATAAAAAACTTAAAAAAATAATAAAAAAGAAATTCTAAATATTTAAAAATTAATAATAAATTATTATAAAAAGGATGAGATAAGCATGCGGTGGTAGGCCTTATTCCTCGCCCTGCACCTATCTTTAAAAATGTCATATATCCATACTAAATTAGAATCAATAAAAATAAATTGCAATGTAAATGAAAGTCGAAAACAACTAGTTAAATCCAAACCGTGCAAAAGGCTCTCTATAAATATTCGCAGTGACAAATTGGAATCTGCAACGGAGGAAACGAGGAGTAAAAAAGAAAAAGAAAATTGAGAGGTAGTGTATAAGAGTAAAAAAAAAAAGAGTTTAAAGAAATTGTGGAAAAATTAAGAAGTACATCAATTCTAATAATTAAAGTAAATAAATGAGACTTCAGTCATTTTATTTATTTTATTATTTATTTATTCATCAATCTTATAATTGTATTTTTTTACTAAACAACCTTAAATATATTTATTTATTTAGTTACTTTATAATTATATTTATTAAGTAGGTTGTTCATAACCTCATTACATTTAATAATTATTATTAAGTGATGGAATATTTCAAATCCGTTGTACTTAATCTTTTGTCATTATTTAGTATACAAAAATATATTTTTACTCATTTCTTAATCTTAATAGTTATTATTTTTTTTGTTAAAAACAACTATTTATTTTGTAACTTTTCTTAATTTTATGGTTTTATATGTAAAATAATATATGATAATAAAATAAAGATCTAATAAAATTATAGTTGGAGATTTAACTTTAAGAATTTAAATGAGTAGATATTGTTTAAGATAAAATAATCTTATGTTGGGTAAAACTCATTCATTTTGGTTAGTAACTACAAAACTAATTCAATTTTTTTATTTAAAAGTAAATAAATAAAATGAATTAAACTAGATTAATAGAAATTGTAAAGGTGGTAGGTATAAACTTTAGAAAGGTCATTTTATAATTTAAACAGCAATCATGACTTTAATAAAAAAATTCAAACATATTGATTACTAATAAGATCAAAGAAACTGATTTATAAAAATCAAAATTTAAAAGAAAAGTAAAACTGTGGCTGCTGGGATTCGAGCCCAGGTCTCCACGGCCACAACGTGGAATTCTTACCACTAAACTACAGCCACTTTGATGTTCGTATCATTGATAATTTTTTATTTATATATTTAAATTTTCTCATGTTATTACGGCAGGGCATTAACTATTTAAAAAATAAAATAAAGAATGTAATGTAGGGTTTTGTTGGGTCCATAATCTATTGTGAACTTGGTTCGTTGCAGCCAAAATTTAGGGTGTTGTTAAGTAGAATGCAATTAGGCCCAAATATGTCTAGTTAGCCCAAAACATGGTATTAAAGTCGATTGATTAATATTTCTTCTTGCACTCCCATAATTACTACCTACACCTTCATAAACTTTAAAATGAATATTTTATCTTCGTGCTGTATTTCAATGGCGACTATCAGATTATATATATTCTAGAGATCTTTTAAAATAAGATTTTCGAAATAAAATTTTCAAAACAAGATTTTTAGAATATATAAGATGCTAATAAATTTCTCGAAACAAGTTTTTTCTTAATACACTTTTTAAAAGACATGAGATGTTTTATAGACAAGTTTTTCATAATAAACTTTTCCGAACAAGGAACCCTACATATTGAACGATATGAAGGTTTTCAATATTAGGTGACAGAAAACTAAGTTTTTGCTATATAATCTTTCCAAACCCAACATTTCTCTCCCCCCCGTGTAAATTATCAAATTATGTTTTTACAATTATCTAAAAAAATTATTCTTTTATTATGTCTTACAAACTAATTATTAACATCTTAATCAAAGTGGAACCAAATTGTTGAATAAAATTTAAATTTTCTTTCAATAAATACGAACATTATACCAATATAGATACTTGTACTTTTAAAAAGAAAACAAAAACAAATAGATAAAAAGAAAGAAATGTTAGGGGGATATCGTCTTCATATCTATATTATTCAGATTAATATTTTTTTGTGATGTCCCTAATCTTTTATTCTATTTGATTTGTAATTGTATGACAAAAAAGTATTCTCAATTTTATTCCAAGTGTGACGTGACATTGATTTAGAAGTGTGAATTTAAATTATAAGTAGCTAGAGGCTTGAATTTGTGGATTTAAATGAGTAGTATTTCGATTAGATGAAATTTTCTTATATATTGTTGAAATTCTTTTATCTTGGCTAACCATTACAAAGATATTTTAATTCTATAGCATGTGATTCAAAAAGTTTGTTTGACCATATATTCATACTATTTGTCATACAAATTGTTGATACGATTGTTCTCACTTTTTTTCATGTTTTTTTTTTTTTTTTTTTTTTTTTATTTTCTTTATATTAAAAGTGATAGAAAACTTTTTGAATACCCACATAACATGCCTATATGTTAGATAGTTTTTTACATTAGTTAATGTTATATTTTTAGAATTTTAGTGAAATGTAGACACACGAAAATATAACACTGTTATAACATTTCTATTAAATTGTTGAAATTCGAGGAGATCACAATTAATTGATGGTCTCACTCTTTGTCTTTATTATATATATTAATACCGAGTTCTCGCTTCAATTTGATAAGTCTTTATCTAATTTGGGAGGTGGGTTACCTGCAAAAAGTATTCTAACGATCAACATTCGGCGGAGTTATAATAATGGGTTTATATGCATACCTTTTTATGTGGTCCTGTTTACTTATTTATAAGGCGCGCTGACATAACTTCAGTGTCATTGGTTCAGCACTGTCACATAGAGTTTTTGCATACTACTATTGTCAGAAATTGTTTGTGAGCTGATACTTTGTATCCGATATGATATTGATCTAGACCGACATCTTCTCGACTAGGACCGTATAGTACAAGGACCAATTATTATCACTTTCTCTATCTCAATAACGACTACCACTCTTGCTAATCCCTTGTATATACTAGTGGATTAACTCCTTTATGCAAAATATTGTAAATATACACATCTATATGACGGTTTAAACATATGTAAGTATGTATATTTGTGAACAAAATTTATTTTGTATCAAATGACATAATATATATGGATTTTCAAACTTGTTTAATAATTGTAGATAGATCCGAGACATACCTAATACTAGTAGACCTGTCTTTAAAAATATGTATGATAAGATTAGCTTTTTTTCTTATGTTTCAAGTTGGAGTATAGTTGATTTTGAGAGAGTTGGGCCTTGACCAAGTTGGATCTTCTCCAACAATGGCTGGCGAGGTACTGAGTGGAGATCCACCTAAAGAAAACTCTAAAATCAATAAAAGCATATAAAATGAATAATAAATGAATAAAAATAAGATTGAGTGATATTTCATAAAATATGAGGATTGAGGATGTATTTATAATGTTTGAACCTGTGTGATAGGTGATTATTGTGTTATGGATTGTTAAATCTAATAACAAACAATTATAGATTTATTTATTATTTAAATCTGTACTAGGTTATTCACATATTATAATTGAATAATATTATATTAAAAAATATTATACCCATACTTTTTTTATGATCTTCTTATTTTTCAAGTACTGGGCAATACAACTTCAATCGCTTAACAAATAAAATTTACAAAATAAAATTTACTTATTGTTTATCCAAATAAAAGTTCATACAAATGAGCCAAATGAAGATCACAATTTGACTCATGGGATGGAACTATGATAACATGATAACATGTATCTTCATCCATTTAGTTATCCTAAATTATAATGTAACACATCTGATAAACAAAAAAGAAACCTTTAAGACTTAGGCTGAAAAGTCATAATTAAAATTATACACATTTACTAATGATCGCATTTTACAAATTAAGTATGAATTTAATAAATACTATGTTTACAAAGGAGTCGTGACAGATCCACCTTTTGTTGTTGTTTTTCTTCTGAATATTTTTCTTTATCCTTTGTGGTCATTTTTAGGTTTAAAAAGAAGAAAAAGTGTACACTTTCCCCAAATTTATTCCTCGAGGCCACAAAGTGAACAAAAAGTTATAATACATAAACTCATTTTATATGTAAGTCTCTATATGAAATAAACCAGTTTGTTTTGACCACGTTAAATTTCTGGTTTTCAAGTTTTTCTGATACAGTTTATTCTTTTCTGCTGTTCTACTGATATTATGATATATCAGTTGTTTTTTTTTTTTTTTTTTTTTT
>Ga0209489_109091_pt1 | contig 12761 bp, 8 predicted proteins | sample SiratrowhiteBW_FD_187527 | JGI IMG/M metagenome (GOLD analysis project Ga0209489, IMG submission 187527) | Root nodule microbial communities of legume samples collected from California, USA - Siratro white BW (SPAdes) (version 2) | ecosystem: Host-associated > Plants > Roots > Nodule | place: USA... | reverse complement strand
ATATATATATATATATATATATATATATATATATATATATATATATATATATATATATATATATATATATCAAAAAATGTAAAACGTAGTACCCAAGAACATGACGACCTCCCTTTTGCACAGTTTGAGAGATCAAACCCATTAGTCCTGATCTTCCTCCTCCATAAACCAAATCAATCTTCCTTTTAACCTACCCAAAACAACGAACAAACAAAAAAAATTTACCAAATTTATGAATTGGCAAGTAATAATACAAAGAGAATTACCAGCAATTCACCAAGATCAAGAGCTGCATCACTGAATGAAGACCTATATCTCACCCTACTACCACAGAAGACACATATTCTTCGGAACCTTCCTTTCTGCTTATTTTCTGCTGACACCTCTACTTCTCCTTCCATCCTTAGTAGTGGAGAGAAGGTATAATTCAGAAAGAATGAGGGTATAATATATATATATATATATATATATATATATATAAGTATAGTATATAGATAAAAGTGAGTGTGCTTTAGCTTTAGGGTAACAAAAGTAAACACCCTTTTGAAAAAACTACAGAATTGGCAATTTTATGTGAATAAACCATTCTGGCTCCTTGAAAAGAACTTGGCTTGAAAAGACCCTTCTCCATCTTCTATTATTCTTGTCAACTCTCTTATCACTATTTCTAATACATAATCTTAATATACTGCGCTGACCAATCACCACAACAATTCTGCACACTATGCTGAATTGGCGTGCAAGGAATGCCTTCGTTCAATAAAAACCAAGCTATGTTAAACTTTAGAAGCAACAGTTTCTCCATTCAATCAAATCAATGTTCCTTCTTTATTTTACAATTTAATTCCATTTTCTCTTTACCCTGTGGATATATATGGTTACAGTTCTAGATAGTGATTTTCTTTTTTCTTTTTTTATCTTAATTGTAATTGATTTTCACTAAAAATGATGAATAATAGATCATTTGATTGGAATTGATTGATCCGTTACTTTACTTTGTTTTTGCAAACGTCAACGGACTTCGTTATCTCGTACGGACAAAGACAAATTCCTTAAGACATGGATAAAAAGGTAAACAAATTGACCTAATTACATTTTCAATTTTCAATCGCGCTTTGTTAACTAACTATTCATTTTGACTATTTTGTATGTAATACAAATTTATATTTTTAGTGAGAAATTTGACTGTCCATTCAAAAGATATAAATGTTATTTGTTTGGTGAGAAATTTCATATTCAAGCCTTGTTATATGCACAAAAATTGCTGGATCAATGTGAGTTAATGAAATTAATTTCTCACATAATAAGTTGGAGATGTTCATGACATAAAAATGTTATATAACAAGAAGGCCCTTTTCATTCTTATTTTAAGAAAATATACTTCATAGTGTTGAATATGTGAATCTAACTAATTTGCAAAGTTTCCTTAATAAATGGATGTTGACATGTGAAACTAATCATTTTTCACAGTCTAATCATCCAATAAAATATATATAAAAAAACTATATTTTCTACATCGGTAAACAATAAATACTTAAACACTTTATATACAATAACCAAATACCAAATATCTAATTAAGAGATAGAGTAAATTAAGTTTATTTTAAATTTTTTATAGGAGTAAAATCACTAAAATATAAGTTTTATTCTCTCTAACTTTTATGTTTATTTATTTTTTAAGGATTGTTTATATAATTTTAAAAGGAGCTACTTTTGATTCTCCAAACGCTGTCTAAATCACTTTTTCTCATTCTAAATCATTGTGGGTTAATTACGAACAGTTTCTTTATATGTACTAAAACAGAGTTCTACATATTTTAGAAGAAAAAAAAACATATTTTACTCTTTTTTTAATTTTGGTAGATAATCACTTACGTTTTTTTAAAAAATAGTATGTGGTTAAATTGTTTGGTTGCCAACTTTACACTGAAACTGAATAAACTCATAGGCTAAGTAGGCTACAAGTCTAGGTCCACGTAAAATGGCCCTCGTAACACCAAGAGCTCATGTGGATTACAAGAGCAATTACTATGGGCTTTTCTTCCTGCACCGTCACGGTTACTAACTAGACCAAAGACTAAAATAGTCTGATATGGAAAATTTTCTAAAATGCATTTCATATGTTTTAGAAAACCTTTTCCAAAGAACTTGTTCCAAAAATCATGTTTTAGAAATTCCAAAATACTTGTTCAGAAAATGGTTATTTTAAAAACTATAGGGGTGTGGTTAGAAATTATGGGGGTGAGAAAAAGTCTTCTTTTGTGCTTCTTTAGAAATCATTTTAACGTTGAAGATGAAGAATTAATAAATTCCCTAGAAAAATAACATTATTTTCTTTACAATTCTATTCTAAAAATTTAAATGTAGCATATTGTAGATTTTCACGATAAATTCAATCGATCATTTTTTCCTAGATAATAAAGAAACACACAAGGGCCAGAAAAAAAAAATCAAATTCAAGCTGATTTTATTCAAGTTTTTTTTGCATCAAAATGGTACTGTATTCAAGTATCATGTGATTTGAGAAGAATATTGGATCATGGATTTGATACGGAACTACTTTATGAATGTTTTTGTGCAGCGCTACCTAAAATAATATTTCAGAATACAAGCAGGTAATTTGTATATATTAAATGTGACTGATGAACTTATTGACACCAATTAGTTGGCGACTGATGAACTTATTCACATCATATTATGCATTCATCATTGAATGTGCGTGTTAATGTGAAACATGAACAGTAGAATCATGAATGTGAAACATGAACAGTAGAATCATCAATGAGAAACATGAACAGTGGAATCATCAATGTGAAACATGACCAGTAGAATCATCAACTGGGTGCCAGAATCGGTTGAAAAACCAAATGGAATCAGCCTCCACTGCAACTCCATCTTGATTTCGATGCCAGCTGTAGTGAGCATGTGTTCGGTTCTTTATGTCAAACATGGCATGTCCAAAGCTAGCCTCTCGGAATGCAGAATACTCTGGTTGTGGTTCTGTCATGCTGCAGTTCAAATGTTGTTCATATCAATCTTTACTTGAATTAATTTTAGTTTTAACTTACACATAAATTCATCTCGTCTTTTCTTTTCCTAAAGTTTTTACTTGTTCAAACTCAATGACATAAAAGTAAGGAAAAATGTGACAAGAATCATCATGTTACATGTAAAGAGCTTACTTGGTTGCTAAGCCTTCAAGGTTTCCTCCATCACCAATGGTGATATATACAGGAGCTGATTGATCTTTTACAGGTGTGCAAAGACCATTTACAACGTTGTATGCAATGTTAGAAACACGTTCCTGACACATAGCAGAAAGAGATTATTGAAGTGCATTTGTGCAATATTTTTGTTTCTTTTTTCCCTCTTAAATTTTAGGAACAGAAGCTAATGCAAGCCTAGTGGTACATGATTGATAGTGGGTGCTTTCAGAAGCATTAGAAATTTCAAATGAAGAACAGTGGCTTAAGAAGTGAAGTTTTAGCACTTACAGATCGTTCATAGGCATGAACATGACCAGCAAACACAACATCAACCTTGTACTGCACAAACCAGGGTTCGTACATTACTCTCATTGTTTCCCCTTCCATGTAGTGATAATTGTAGCTATTATACCAAGGTGAATGCATGAGAACAATCAACCAAGGAGTCTCTGTCCTGTTAACTTTTGGTAGCTCCTCTTCAAGCCATTTATATTGTGGCGTATATTTGCCTGAGAATAACCAAGATTATTATAACAAAAATGCTACCACTTTAAAAGTAGTGACATCACATATTAAGGTAAGTGTTATTGGTCAAGAACTTAAGATCACTAACATCATGCTTTAGATGAACAATAAAATTCCACATTAAGTTGATACATACATATAGATAAGTAGATATAGAACTAAGAACTGAAATTATTTAGCGCAAGTTGATCTTTCTTTTGTAAATTATAGCTAATTTTGCTAGGTGAAATTACTACAAATAGAACTGAGTTCATCTGAAATCTTGGAATTAACAGTTTTTACTACAAAAGTATGTATCATGCAGAAGACATTTACCATATGCTGAATACGAGGACAAAACAATGACGTGTGCTGAAGCTCTCTTGATTGAATACCAGAAGGGTGAAGTGCTCTGAGATGCTTTGTAAGGAACATGGTAACGGTGGCTAAAAGGCTTGAAAGGTACGGTTTCACCCTGCAAAAAAAGTGTTGATCTATGTTAAAAACTCACTTCTTACCAAGATTTGAACTGGGAAAATGCATTACACAAAAGTTGAAAAAAAAAAACAAAGAGAACTTATTCAGATAGTTAAAACCAAATAGAAGCTTACAATTTCTGGTGCAAAATCAATTTCATGGTTCCCTGCAGTCCATATCCATGGTTGATATGCAACACTCCTTTCTGTGAACCTTCCCCAAGTATCCCACCTAACATTATCATGATTCGGGTAGTTATCAGCATAAGAGAGGTCTCCAACAAACAGTACTGTTTGTCCTTTTCTTGGATTCAATTCATAGTGAGAAAGTGTTTTGTTTGAATCAAAACTCTGACCAAGATCCCCTACAAATAATGTCACCTCAGTTTACAACAAACATATTGGCCTATTAGAACAAAGACATATATCACTTTTTGTTATCAAATTAATTCTGAATGTTCCAACATTCTTGGTAATAAATCTTACAGAATAACACACTTACCTATGAGACCAAATGAATATGGTACATCAGGGCCAATTTCAGGTGGAGTTACAAACCAAAACTGTCGTGTTGTGTTTGCAAGTCCAACTTCATAATAGTATTTGGTATTGTACTGTCCCAGAAGAAGCACACATATCAACAATTGATTCACAAAGCAAAATGCCATTTTTCTTTTCTCTCACAAGCTTCTTTTCACAACAAACAACAAACATTTAAATTGAATAATAGAAAAGAGAAGTACCTTCAAATTTCTGATACTGGCGTGATGAATAAACCCAGATGAGTAATTGAAGAACCTATAAGTAACAAATTTTCCTTTCACAATCTTCTTCTTGCCACTGTTCTCACTCCAGTACCTCACTGCACTAGACCCTGGTTCATCCATAGTCACCCATGACACTATCATTCCCCTTCCCACAAGATCACCTTGCGTTATATGAACCTTATTGCATAGCAGCCATTGTCATTGATTCAATTCAAACAACGCAAAACTCCTAAAGGGTCACAAAATGCAAAAAATATTCCAAAGAAAATTGGAAGTTCATGTATCATAGAGATTTCTATTGAATATAAACTCAATCAAAGTGAAATTCCAATTCCAAAACACAAAAAGCAAGCAAGTAGTGGATCAAGCAGCACAGAAGCACAGAAATTGATTAACTAAGCAAATAATCATCCACCATTTTTCTCAACTCTAGATTAAGTACTCTCCTACCTTACATTAACATATAAACAGAATCAAAAATCAAATAAGGTATAAAGGAAGAAAAGGGTAGAACATGTACCTGCTGAGGAGCATTATAACCAGGAGGAACATCAAACACATCACTGTCAAGTGGCATATCCACAGTCTTCTCCGTTTTCCTAACGAAGAGGCTGCTTGTGCCTCCATTGCTCACCACAACCACATTCAGAACCAAAGCTAAAACCAAAAGACCCTCCACAACACCCATTTTGCTCAAACCCCGTGATTCTACTGATCCACGCCTCAACCACACTCCTATTTATTATTTCAATTCAATCCAACCACTGTAATAAATAATAATAATAAGGGTTTACTAATTTTCATGAACAGCATATATCAAGGAATATTCAGATTAAGGGTCAACGCCCAAATGGGAACTTTAACTTGTTGCAACATTTTCCATTGTTTTCTTCAAAAACAAAACGGTGGACTGCGATAACCGCAATGACCGAAAAACGAACCAATGAGTTCGATTTATTTAAGGCATTGTCTGGTAATAGTAATAATAAAGTTACAACAACGATGAAATATCTATAACAATAATATTCATGGATCCCTGTTCCTGTCAGGTCACATCATGCATGTGTATTTCTTTCGGTTCTCTCTCTATCTCTCTAACACGCACACGCTTATTCATCTTTTTTCTCTGTCTTTTGCTTCCTCCACGTCAAAAAAGAAAATTTTCACAAGATTTTTTCTGCAATCATGTTCGTAATGCCTGAAAAAGTTGACTTTGAAGGTTAAGGTGCAATCGTAACTTTGAATGGGAAATGGGTTCACACCATTGAAGATGCCCGAATGGACCGGACAACCCCACTAAGACTATGAAACACTGTACCATATTTGGCTTCAAACATATTTTTGGAATCTTTTTTCTGTCGTTTAGATTCGTTCATATGTCATTTTGAAGACACAAAGGGTCATAGCAAATCAAATCTTACACTGTTACACCCAAAAAATTCAAATCAAAAATTATTTTTTCCTACAGCTGCCTGACACTGCATTTAATTCTTCTTGAAAAAGGTACAAATCTTTCTTTAATCATTAAACATAAAAATAATATTATTGAATTTTATTCAATACTATTATTGGAAACTTATTCACACATTCTAAAAATAATTTCGGAATAAATCTTTTGAGATTTTATTTACCAAATTAGTCACCTGGAGAAATCAGTACCTAAGACTCAATTTCTTGCCTTTATAGCGTGCTACCCGCGGCTCTCGTGAAGTCAAATTCTGATATGGGTATATCGAATGTTAATTTTAATTTTTCTTAAATAATTCATTAATTTCTTTGATAATTAATGTATTTAATATAATTTTCAGAAACTTTTGGGAAATATTTTAATAAGAATTAAAAGTTTGTAAATGATGATTATTAATATTTAATTTGAGTTTGTGAGTATTATTAAAAATGTTATAAAATATAATTATGCGTAACAGAAATAATTAATACTTGTTTTTAAATCATGCTAACATAAAAATAATGAAAAATATTTATAATATGAAAGGTTAAATTTTAATTGCAAGTTTTGAAATGGTAATTTAATTATTTTATATAGTAAATTATAAAGTTGAAAAACGGTTATTAATTTAAATTGCAGTTAATAATAATAATTTTAGTATGAAATTTAAGGCGTGGTTGAAAATTATTATATAGTGAATTGTAAAGCTATAATTTTTTATTTAAATGATTTTTTGAATGTTAACAATTGATATTAGTAATTTAAGTATATGTTAATTAGAAATTAAATTGAATTATTATTTTTTTCTGTTAGATTTATTAATAACAATTTAATGGTATGAATAAAATATTATACTATATTATTAATTATTAATTATTAATATAAAAATGTATTTACATCAATAAATTAAATTTTAGGTAAAGTTTGTGATCAAGATAAATTGTTGGTTTTTTTTTTAAGTTAAAAATCTTCTAAAATATTTATTATTTTATGTGGTCTTTGATTATTTACTTCAATAGTGACATTTAGAAGTAAATTTGTCCAACAGAAAATTACTTAGGGGTACACATGAGGTATTATTTTTTGCATAGACCAGTTTATAAACCCTTTTTCCTATAACTTTTAGAAACCATTTAAGAACTTAACTCACCGAGTATTTTTATTTTTTTTTGAAAAAATAATAGCTTGGGCTTAAAGAGTTACTGACTGTGATGGGCCCTAAACAGTTCGCATGGAATTTGGGCTCTTTCTTCTTCAGGTACTTCATGCACTTGCATGAAATATTAAAAATGTCTAAATTATTCAATAATCAAACTTTTAATTATAAAATTAAAAAGATATATTTTGGACTGTATAATCTTTATTATATTTTTAAATAATGTAATTTAAAATATATTTTTATTTTTCATATTATAGAATCTACGATATTATACAATTCAAAATACATTTCTAAATTATGAATTATACCATCTATAATATATTTATGAAATATCAAATTCAAAATATATTTTTGAATTCTGCAATAATTTTTTCTTAACACAAATATATGGATTTTTACCTTTTTTTAAACATATATAAGAGTGCGAGAAAAATATATGAAATATTAAAAAAAAAAAAAAACCTTCGATTTGTGGTCAAATAGTTTTTCTTGCATGATAAGCTTTGTCCACTTATCATATTCCCAAATAAGTCGTCTGCAACAGTCCTACCTAATTTGCTTAGTTCAGGAGTTTTATATTTTGAAACCAAATCAGTCCAAACTTTTACAATTTAATTTAAGGTTTAAGATTTAGAATTTTAGAAATTTATTATATAATATTTTATTAATATATATATATATATATATATATATATATATATATATATATATATATATATTTAATTTATTTATATGAAAAATTAAAGTTATATCAGGGTAAATAATTTCATTATCAACTTGACTGTAAATATTAATAATTTTCTTTATTTTATTAATAAAAGAATTAGAATAAAATATAAAGATACAAAAGATGGTTACACTTTTACACATCAGAAATATGGTTATATTATATTTATACATTATAACATACACATTATATAAGTTCTAAGTCTAGCATCGAATTCAAAATATAAATTAAATATAAATTAAAATCAATTCTATTCGATTATTTCTTATTTTACAATTAGCTTATTTGAGATTAACATTATAATTTTTGTATCACTAAAATTATTAGAGATGTTACATTGACTAGAGATAAAGTATTTCAATAATTTGTATATAAGTAAGTATAAATCTCACTTTACAAAATTTTATAAGATTGAATTAAACTTAAAATTCACTTATAATTTGACATCAAAGTCTATCTTAATAAAATTATTGAATCTATCAAACCATCCTTACATTTAAGTTTCAATACTCATAAAACATAATCAATTTTATAAAATTAAGTTTAACTTAAATTTTATAAAATTAAGTTTAACTTAAATTTTAATTCTAATTAGAACAACTCATCATCCATCTCATGATGTGTTATTGTACTTTCAAATATTTATTTAAATGATCTAGGTTCGGTAGTGCATTGAATTTCCTTTAGCACACATATATCTATACAAGTGAAATGATAGATAACTTAATAATATTTAAATAATGTATAAAATTGCAAATTAATCCAAGCTACTTGACCTTTGAAAAAATATCCAAATTTATTCCGGCATTTTCGATTTTAATAAGTTATTAGTTTTTTTTTTTTTTTTATCGATTTTCAATTACCTTTTTAGATCAGTTCAATGTTAAACCTCCTTAATCTTTATAACCCTGGTTCGAATTAGTATTTTAGAAAAAAGGGGAAAAATAGAGTGAACAAAATAATTTTTCATGATTTTGGGTATGCAAAAATTAAGGGAAACGATAATCAAAATTTAAACTCGTTATGCAAAAATAATTTTCTTCTAGTAAGACATGACATATGAGAGAAAAAGTGGTGTCCCTTTTTGTTTTAAATGTCTAAAATATTTTTTTAACAACGTAAAACAAAATAATATTATGTTAAGAAAATATTATAATAAAAAATTATAATAATTAAAATATTATAATAAAAAATTATAATAATTAAAATATTATAATTTTAATTATTCTGAAACATTTTTGTTCTTGGTGAGTTAGCTTTGTTTTGACCCTTTGTTTAAACTATTTTCCTCTTTTAAGCCTTCTTTGGAGTTGTCTTTCATTCTTTAATTATAACTTATTCTTTCAAAAAAAATTCTTCCTCATTCAAGAAAAAAAATAAAATCCAAACTTGTTATTTATCTCTCTTACAGGTGATGTATTATAAGTTTGGCCTTGCGTTGTGTTTGAAGCCTCCAATTATCAATATTTGATCAACATGTTATGGTATGCTTACAGCAATAAAGTGATCATGATTTTTTATCCCGTTATACGAGTCAATTGTGATAAAATATAGATAACACATTCTCTCCCATTCTTACCTTATATGTGTGAAAGTAGAAAATATAGAAAAAGTATAAATGACCTTGAAAGAAAAAAATAGTTATGGGATAAAGTAAAATAAAAAATAAAAAATGTTTTAATTAAAAAAAATATTGTATTTTTTGATACGAGGATGTATTACATGGTCTATTTATATTTAATATTTTCCACACCCTATTCATTTTTTATGATTTTTGTAGTAGATGTAAATTCGGAATAAATGTCTTATTTATTAATTTCATTAGTCTTGGTAATTATTAGTTATAGATTAATAATATAGGGTTTTCTCAATAACTAGATATGGTAAAATGTTATCATAAGATATAGAATAGAAATATCAATAAAATTTTAATTATAGTGATGATTATTAGGATGACCATAATGATAATGGATGACAATAATATATCAATAATGATAATAGTATTAGTAATTAATAATAAGACAACTATGGTGTTGGTGAATTTGAGAAATATCTTAAAAATAAGAAGAAACTTAAGAAATCTTGAATTGTTTCCAACAAAAAGAGAGAAATCAAATTGTTTGTCAAACAAAGAGTGCTACAAATGGATCATGTGAGTCATTAACCAACAACCAAACAAGAAGAAGTCCTCCTTTGACTTCAAAATCCCCAACTCTCCTATAAATATACGTTCTCCTATATATATATATAACTTTTTTTTTTGGTATTACATCATGTACCCCTTTTATAATTTTAATTTGTTATTTTAATTTTATAATTGTAATTTGTTTTAATAAGAATACTATTTAAAGGAAAACTATATTTGTTAAGTTTTTCTAGGAGATATACACTTTTTAACCAAAAAAATATGATTTTGTCTTCTTATACGTTACTTTTTTTTTTTTATCCATAAGTTTTGCAACATCTATAGTTAATATAGCTAGTAAGACAAACAAAGTTTACTTAACGAAAAAAGACAAAGTAAGTTTAGTCATACGTGCATATTATATACGTTCACATGCGACACGCCTATTTATTTCAATTTGAATATGAAAAATATAAATTTTATTACTCTTAAACCGATGAATTATGGGTTCAGTGTCCTAAAACACGATTAAGAAAATATTAATCATGGTATTGACCAGCACAGTGTGGACTTTTCTTGCGAATAAGAACACACACACACACACAAAAAAGAAAAAAACGAGTTCAACATTTAACAGTATGCAGCGTTTGGTGAAGTCTTTTAAAAGAAAAGAGAAGTCCACGTACATATTCTTCTTTAATATATCTGCATAAAGTGATAAGTTTAGGGAACAATAACAAAATCCTATGTATGAATAAAAAATATATTTTATTTATTTGTCGTGTCACACTCGATGAGTCCATAGTAATTTATACCATTAAAATTTTGGTAGTGGAAGAGCTAAACTCATGCATGAACATGTCAATGATGTTCATCGCATCAATATTTTATCATATTATTACTGTTGTTATTATTATAAGCAAAAAGGAGTTGAGAATGATCCATTATAAATAATAGCCATAGAGAAGCAATTAAGTTTCAAGGTACAAAGCATATACAGAAAGTATAGAACAACTTCTGAAGAAGATGGCTTCGTGTTTTGATTTTTTTCTTTCACTGAAATTTGGAAAAATGGCAAAGCTTCTCGTTTGGTGGACTGATAAGCCTGACGCTGTGCCTCAGCAATCAAAATCTCGTAAGTGTATTTACTGATATTTATCAGTCTGAAAGCATATTTATCAGTCTGAAAGCACTGATATGAAATTGTTTTCTGATTTATATTTTGTTCACGTAAAGTAAAGTACCCAGAATGTTTTCTTTGTTGATATTCATGTGGACAGTATATATGCTAGTTAATATTGTGAAATGAATTAGAGATTGAAATTTGTTTGGTTCTGTGCAGAAGTTACAATTATAGAACGAGACGATGCACGAGGATTTAATTATTAGTCAACATGCAGCAGTAGCAGATGCAGCAGATGTAGCAGATGCAGTAGCAGACTGCAGCAGTAAGACACAGTTACTGTGATATGTTAGTTCTGTGATCACTATGTGGTTTCTTCTTCTGAAGTTTTAGTATCTATTTTGCAGAAGCTTTAGCTCGTTAACTATTGAAGTTGTATAGTGTTTTTTTTTTTTCTCTTTTAACTGATGTATAAAAGTTGGAATATTGTTGAATCAATAAAGTTAGCTATATTATGTGCTTCTTTTATATTTTTAGTATTTAAGTTAGTTCAAACTAGGGAAACAATTTGTGAAATGGCTACCTAAAAGATGCTTCATTCAATAATTAAACTGAAATAATTCAATAATTGAAAAATGTTTTATGAATAAATAATTAAATAGAACCATTGGACAATTTTATATCCAACAACACACACTTACTATAAATACGTGTTCCACAACGATCTATCATAAGATCGTTTAAATTTTGTTTTGAGAATGAATTTTATATTGAAATAAACAAATTTATCCTAAAAACATGTGTTTTATATTGAATAAACAAGTGTACTTTTACTTCGTGTTTAACTCTTTGTTATCCTGAAAAAAGTTGTTGGGTGAGATGTTGAATCACGTTATAGTAAATTCAAATATAATATTGTGATTGAAATTGGAAAAATGACATGAAAGTCTCAAAGAGATAAAAATAACTCAGACCAATCACATATAAATAATAAAAAACTTATCTCTTATATAAATTTATTATAATTTATATGCTTTCTTTATAAAATAATTTAAAACTAAATAATTATTTTATAAATTATACATATTATAATTATTCTATAATTTATTTAATTACAATATATTTGCAAAAAAATTATATAGTTTATGCAAAAATAATAAAATATTCATAAACATATATATATATATATATATATATATATATATATATATATATATATATATATAT
>Ga0209489_109090_pt1 | contig 12766 bp, 8 predicted proteins | sample SiratrowhiteBW_FD_187527 | JGI IMG/M metagenome (GOLD analysis project Ga0209489, IMG submission 187527) | Root nodule microbial communities of legume samples collected from California, USA - Siratro white BW (SPAdes) (version 2) | ecosystem: Host-associated > Plants > Roots > Nodule | place: USA... | reverse complement strand
ATATATATATATATATATATATATATATATATATATATATATATATATATATATATATATATATATATAATACTGTGAACCTAATCTTACAGAAGAAAAAAAATATTAAATAAGATAATAACAAATATCTAATAAGAGAAATTCCCTTTATCATTTTTTATTTTGTTTCAGTTTATAAACACGTATGAATAGTTTAAACAAGTGTTTACATAAAAATCTCTTAAACCGAAAAAATATGCAAAACAAATTAGCTTCATAAGATTGGTTGAGTTTAATTATTAGTCTAAAAGTTTTAACATGTAATTGGGTTGGATTGCTGGTTGTCATATCTAACAGTAGTACAAAAAGTTTGGGAAAATTTTCCTTCTTAAAAAATATAGACAAAAAAAAACTAAAATATTCCTTCTTTCTCTGAAAGATCAAGGGCAACCCTTAAACCCCACTCAAATCTAAATTTAATGATATAGAAAATTCTCTGGGAATAAATTGCCAACTTGATGGGAATAGACAAAGGAGGGGAACATATATAGCAGTGTCATTGTCATTACCATTTCATGATGTTCTTCCCACTTGATCCACACTGATTAGCTGGCAATTTCAGTAGGAGCATTGGACCACTAACTATGATGTAAATAAAATTAGTCTCAAAAATTGGCTTCCAAATTTATTTATGACTCTTAATATTTTCCACTGTTCATTGCCTAACACATGAAATGCTATCAATAGCAAACTCATTTTTCAGTGGCACAGACTTTTCAACCATTACTAGTGATTGAAACTAGTCCTAGTCAGCAATGTAATAACTCCACATACAAAGACCCTACCTTTGTCTTTGGACTTTGAAAGCCACCATTAAGTTTTTCCCTCACCAAGCTTTCCTTTTATGGACCACTCCACTAACACAAACTAGTTTTAAGTTTTCTATTCATTCCTCTTTTACTGAGTGAAAACTGTTGGAACTACAATCCAAACCAGCAATTAGTTAGTATACATAATGTTCTTAAAAAAAAAAAGCCAAGCCAAATTCTTTACTAGATGTAAATCATTTGGTACAAGAGGAAGAGCATGATTGAAAAAAAAAACTCTTTAATTAAAAGAATGTACACAAGCAGAATTGAGAATTTCATCCCTGAATTTATAAGCTGTAAGCAGCACAAGAGGTAAAAACAAATTCTAGATATTTCTAACATCATTTAGTGTCCAATTGCCTCTCAAATTTTCCAACTATGACTGTCAAAAATTCCAGGATTCTTGAGTCTGGAAGAAATTCGATGATGGCCTTTGCATTCTAACACTGCTTATGCTGTTTCTTGCTGCCATCACATCATTGAGTGAGAGCCTTTTCTTGGGTTCAGGTCTTTGCTTTGGAGCACTGTGAGACCTTAGTTTTGCCTTGAATGATTGAGTATTGGCCATGTAGTTGGGGAAATTGGAGCAAGGTCTGAAGAAGGTGTCTCCACAAACACTCTTGGCTGGTGTAGCTGGAGCATTTGGACGAGCATAGTTTGTGAAACGTGGTGTGCTATGAGCAGTGGAGAATCTACACTCATCAACATTGAGGTACCAATCAAAATCTTGAACGTGTCTGCAATCAGGAACTGAAATTCGACCAGGGACATGACAAGGAAGAGGTGAAGACATTGAGATGTCTTCTCCACACTCGGACATTGTAGAGGTGAAGCGCCTAGACCTTGATCGAGTCTTGTATGTGTCAATTTCAACAATCTTGGGACTCTCATCAAAACCATTCAAGGACGTTTCATAGGATGTAGGGAGCCTTTTACTGTGGAATTCACTCCTTGTTTCATCAAATCGTTCCTAAAAGTACAAAAGGACAAGCAAATAAGACATTGTTTGTTGATTGAAGTAGTTGGTATTCATTCAGGAATACAAAACAAAACCAGTTTTTACCACAGATTTTCTTGCAAGAACTTCAGGTAGAAATCTGCTTTCTTTGCTCAAGGAACGACGAGCTCGCTGTGATCTGACAGCAGTTTGAGCTCTTATTAGAGCTTGCATACTGTGAAGAGTTGCAGCAGCCCTCTTTCTAACCAAGTACCCTCTAACAAGAGCCTGTATCTTCACCAATCCTTTCAGTGCTCTAAGAGCCTTCCGTGCCTGAAAGTAACAAAATTATTAGCCATGCTCAAATTTGTCAAACATTCAAACTTATCAGATATTGAATATGGTTTAAAAAGGGTTTAAATAACAAGATAAGTCAACAAGAGTGTGGAGAATGGAATATAAAGGGAGAGGCACTGTTTCATTAAGAATCTAAAATAATATTTGAGAGGAGACAAAGGAGTAGGAATCAAGCAAAGAACTTCACTTGCACCAACCAAATATATTTGTCCAAGACAGAACCACATCAATCACAAATTAATGCAAGCATTTTCAAAAACAAAGGAAGCAGACATACTTACATACATCCATACCCAAATGACCAACACCAATTTGATTTGAACCATAAAAAAAGAGAAGACACATACCAAGTAGCCTCTAAAAAAAGTTTGGATCTTCACAGCAGCCCACTTCTCCCTGCTTCCACTGAACAATGCACCTCTACCCTGGCTTGTCAGCCTCACAACCGCCACGGCAGCCTGGGCGGCAGCCACGGCAGCATCGGCGGCGGCAGCAGTGGCGGCGGCAACAGCAATTGCATGTTTATTCTGGTCATTCTCTGTATCATCATAGTAGGATCTGAGCCAGGTGCTATCTGTGGCAGGAACTGAAGATGGCACATCCTTCCCTGGCTTAGCAAAACTCCACCTTTTCTTCTCCTTCTTGTCAGGAGCCAGTGAGCCTGAATTGTCGTTGTGGTCCTTCTCCTTCTTCATCCCCAACAAACCCTTGAACCACCTGGTAGCTTTTCCCATAATAAGTTTACAACTTTTGAGTCACGATCTGGAATATGAGAAACGGTGCCAAAGGGTAAGTGAAAGTTTGCCTCTTGTGGTTAAAGATAAGAGGCGTTTGCGGGCAAGTGAACAAATGTAGCAACCAAGTGAAGCCAGATGTTGTTTCAATACACAAGGGACCGGTGAAAAAACAAAAAACTGAAAATTCTCGGTTTTAAAAATGGAGGGACAAAGAAAGTGGTGGTGGAGTTTAGTGCAAAAGAGAGAGTGTAAAGTGTAAAGAATCTAACAGAAGAGATGTGATGAGAGCAGAGTGTTGTATATGTATGGATGAAAAGATTAATAAAGTGGGGTTAAAAAAACGCATCAAACACAAACCTTAAAATTAAAGTGAGTGAGTGGAAAAAACGGATAAAGATGGAACGTTTTTTGAAAATAAACCTCTGACAGCACCTCGTGAAGAACTGCATTAGAGGACAAAAAGCGGTCACAGAAAGTTAGCAGAGGCTAAAATGAAAAAACATTAAAATAGTTTGTGAAAACTTAAAAATCTCACCTTGAGTAAAGAGACAAGAATTACAGACAAAGCACAATGGTGAAATCCTATGAAAAAGTGACAATAATCATAGGGAAAAGCCTCCAAGCCCCAAGACAACACCTTCTTATCTGATCTTGAATTCAAAAAAGAGAAAGACCGCCGAATTCCCTTTCCTTCAAAAATAAACTGCAATATTATTATCTCTCTCTAACTTTCTGGAGCAACGTGTAGTACATATGAAAGATACCCACTGACAACAATCCCGTGAGCTTGGTTCAAAGGGGGCATTGAGTCCCTCTCCCACCCTTTCACTATCCTGCTTGCTTTATTTGAGAGAAAAAACTGGACTGTGAGTTAAGTTCTGCAACCGAATAACACCACTTTTAAAGGCTAAAAATAAAAACTTGCTACCATTGATGGTACGTTGTGCCGTGTACCATTCATTAATGGCTTTACCAACTAAAGGGTTGCTCTATATATCATCTTTTCGGTCCTTTTAATACCCCATTTTGCCCTCAAACACTTTCTCCCTCACTTTCATCATTCCATTGCTTACCCTCTCTGCCACACCTTCTCCAAGCCCAGACCCTCCTAAAGATTCTGCCTTTCCAAACCCCTCAATCCACAAACCAAATCAATTCGTTCAATGCTGTTAGTTGTTACTCCTTCAACTCTCTTTCTCCCTCTGGGGTGCACCCTAACAACAAACACTATCTTGATCTGATTTGGATAATTAATTATAATTATCTGGTAAAGATTCAAATTTTGAATTTAAATGTTTTTTAATCAGTCCTTTTTTTAATTAACAATGCCCTGTGGGATTGAGGGTGAATTCTAAAAAGACAATAAAACTCTAACCATTGAGTGGGTTTTATTAAGGTGACAGAACAGTGTGAGATAAGAAACATTTTCTCCGTATATTTTGGCAGACAGACGGAATCCTAATAAATTGAATTCAATGTGCCCTTCTGTGTTTATCAGGTTGCACCACCAAATTGAAATGCATCTAATTATCATTACTTGTAATTTGTCACAGATTCCTCCATTTCGTAACAGTTTTTGCAAAATGTTATGTTACATTGATTGGATGAATTAACTCTAGTTGAATTCATGCCCAAAGAGACGCATTCAAACAAATCATTTCATTTCATATGATTATAACTTACAAATGAAACAACTCTTCCTAGGAAAAACTAATGAGTTTCTTTATTTTCAAAAAAAATTACACCACACGCGCACTATTATAATGTTACATAACCTTACTTGTTATGATGCAAGTTTTTGACATTAATAGATACCATTAAGTAGGAGTTCATAGACAGTGCAACATTAAAGTAACAGCTAAAGCTGAATTCTAAGCAAATTTCAATCAACTGCAACACATAGTGGTCCTACTTGCATTGGGATTTTTGTGTATATCCTACCCTTTTGACTTAGACTTGTTGTGAATACATCATAACTAGATAAAAAAAATTTGGAAAAGGAAAAAGGTTTGAAATATAGTTTGACTGTGAAATGCATGGAGTGTACCATGTAGTGTGTACTGTAGAAAATGGTCCAGAATCATTGCAATGAGCAGTGGAGTGTGGTATGTGTACGCATAACTTACTGGGATTCAGTGAAGGGTAGGGACCAACCCAGAGACTTCCATATCTAACCAGAGAGAGGGTAGGTACTGTTGGACCACCATGCATTTCCTTTATAGCATTTGCCTTAGGTAACATTTTCCTTCTCGCCACCTCAACTGCTTCTTTGACTATGCTCCTTTTGTCATGGGCTATAATCACCTTCTTTCATCATCTCAGCCCAAATACACCTATCCCAAGCCCAATTTCTTTCACAGTGCCACCTACTCTCATCTTATTCAAATCAACTTTTTTTCCTTTACATTTCACTAAATCTAACACTAATTTCTTTTATACTCAGCATAGCACTGGTTAGATAAAGTCTATTAATAGTTTATAAGTGGATATAAATTTCATTTTACAAGCTAGTTTTGTAAAATTGAATTAGACTTAAAGTCTACTTTTAATATGATATCATAATCTATCATAACAAGATTGTTGGACCTATTAAGTCATTCATTATCAGATCACCCTTACTTAAACTAAGGCTCATGATATAAACCTCACCTTAGAAGCCGACCCTGTCCTTTATACACACCGCCCGTCGCTCATACCGATTGAATAGGTCCGGTAAAGTGTTCGAATTGCGGCGACATGGGCGGTTCGTTGTCCGCGACGTGGTGAGAAGTCCACTGAACCTTATCATTTAGAGGAAGGAAAAGTCGTAACAAGGTTTTCGTAAGTGAACCTGCGGAAGGATCATTATCGATACCTCAAACAACCAGTTCGACCCGTCATTGTAAAATTGAATTAATCTTAAAGTCTATTTCTATTAAATCTTTTTGAAAATACAAATAGTCAAAAGTATTTTATGCTTAATAAGTCTATTTGATCCGTTTTTGTAATACTGTAATGTTATGGAAATACAATAAAATAACTATCGATATGAACTAACTAACTATATGACCAATATAGAAGTAGGTCATTAATTCTCATCAATCCTAACATAAAAGGTGATGAAGTAACAGTGGAACCATTGATGAAAGTTGGGCACCACTGAGAAGAAAAGGACTGCATTACGGCAATGGTTGAGAGAAACAGAAGTGATCCAGCAATAAGAAGAGATTATGATTCACTAAATTTAATATGTTAGATGCAACAACTATCATAGAATTAGAATTATATATATAGCCTTTTTAGTATGGGGTCGCATTAGGGTGGCTATTTCCATCCTCTACTTCTAAATTTGCTTTCAAGTATTCTGGTTTCTGGTCCCTAAAATATTTTTTCATTGTTTTTTTTCTCTTAAAAACTGAAATTATTTTTTATATGTTGTAACATAGTAAGTCAAAGTTTCCCGTACCTGAAAATTATTTTCTATACCTTTTCAAAATTTATTTAACTGTTTTTGATATATAATATTCATTTTTGTGACGGACTAATTTTATTATTTCCACAAAATTCTGTAGTGATTACATAATTGTTGCACAGAAATAATTAATCAAGGTAAGATAACAATAACAATCAAAGATATGGATGTTTATTCAAATTTAAAATAGTGATTTTAGATTAGCGAGTTAAGTATTATCTAACATCCACCATATATTATATTTATAATATTTTTTAATGTTGGTATGATTAATTTAAATATTGGGAAACTAATTTGAATAGTAAGGTATCGTAAAAACAAGTTTTCAATTTTTAAAGATTGAGTTGTTCCTCAAATTCTAAATATTTTTATAACAAAATTGTTATTTTCATCAATTTTTTTACAAAGATAATATTCTATGACTTACACACTCGTTACAAACATAACATATATAATTCATGACTGATGAATACATAATCTAAAATCTATTGCTTGAAACTTAAATTTTAATTTTAAGGCATTAGGTTTTTGGAGGTTGTTTATTTTTGTATACACTATTTTTTTTTAGTTTTATAAACTATTGTTTACTCTCTGATGAGACTCTGGAGTTTGCAGTATTTAGGATAAGAGTATTTACATATTTGTTGTTTGTATTAGTTATATGTCGTATTTTCTTTTCTTGAATATAAATTTTTGGTTCTATTTGTCAATTATTTGTGTTGTATTTAAGTAGGATTTTGTATAAAAGTTGAGCTACTCCTTAAGTAATCCATTTATTATATTTTATTTATTATTGGTTGTTAAAAAAAACTATCCATCATATTTAAGATGATAAAATCTTAATTGTTTACAAGATAAAAAAAATATATAAAAAGAAATTAACACAACTTGGTCACGAGTATCAATCAATTATGATTTTTTATTTTCTAATTAGAAGAAGTTGAGATTTTCAACTTATGATTTATCTTGTTTAATGCACAACAAATGAGTTAAAGTGGATTAGATGGGTCAACTTGTAACTTTTTCACAATTATTATTAAAATTTCATTTTTTAATTATCTGTCTAAAAATCAAATATTATTAAATTTTATGAAATATAAAATTTTCAATAAATATTGATTATTGTATATTAGTTTACTATGTTAGTTTTTAGACTGACACAAATTGATTACTCATTTTGACACCTACTGAAACCAAACTTTGAGGAAAAACATATTTAATCGTATTAGTTGTAGTCTAAGAAAGTCGAGTGTTTATATGTTTCTAGAAAGGAATATGAATAATGATATAATACTTTCTTTTTTATCATCAAAGAACATCCAGTTGGGTATGACATTAATACAATGTTTTGATTATTATAATTGAAACAGTAAGTTACACAAACACATCACATTAATTGTTCAGACTAAAATTAATACTGCGTGAATTAATATCAATTATATTTATTTTCATCATATAAATAAAATAATATCACATTAGAAACATATATATGTGCCTGCATATGTGTAGTGGGATAAGTATCCGTATGAGGTATTTTTGGACGGAGATAGATACTTACACAAGGTATGTACATTCTTTACTCAAATTAGTTGTATCTTTTTGTGATAATAAGAGTAATAAATATCAACTCGAATATTATATTTATTTATATTTATCTCGAAATTTTAATTTTTTACATATCTATATAACATCTCTACTGTAAGATACAAATTAAGGTATAAAAATATATGCATTTAAAATTTGAATTTATGGAAATATTGATTAATAAGGGTCAATTATTTGAAAAATATTGCATAATTTTCTTGAAAATAAAAATATTGCATCAATCCTTATTCTTACTGAAACACATTAAGGTAGTTCTTGCTGATTCACACGAGATTCCACGTGTCTCATATTATTTCGGCTACTAAGATGTTTCAGGAACAATTCAAAAAGTTGACCTAAAATTAGTAAGGTAGTTTTTTTTTTTTTTCGCAAAACTAAGATTTTGCCAGATTCGCACTGGTTAATGACCGGATTTTTTCTAAAAGTTGTGGAGATAGTATATTTTTTATTTAACATAGAAGATAATTATAACTTTTAAAGCTCAAAATCAAATTGTGATCTATTTCTAAATTAAAGATTAAATATGTGAACATATAAGTCTTGTTTAATTAAAAAAAATATAGAAAATAAATTAAATTTCAGATTAACTCGTACATAACTTTGATAGAATCTTTTTATGTAATTTTGTAAAGTTTAAGAACATTAATTTTCTATAATTTATATATTTTTATTTATTTATGTTAATATTTATGAACTAACATGTCAGATATTATTGGGTCAGATCAGGACTCTTAACAGCCCATTTCTTCATAGTTACCTTTTTTTTTAAATTACTTACCAAGTCTCTCAAGGTCATTGATGAAGTTGAATGTGGATGGATTTTTTAAATATTTCAATTTTAGTCGTATGAGAGAAAAATTAAAATATTTTTTAAAAAATATATTAAAGGTAAAGGAGAACACAAAACGTGAAATTGCAAGGTTTGTGAAGGTGAAAGGTTGCAACTATTAAAGACTAATAAAGACAATACTACTAGCACTACTATTACAGACAACACTATTATTAAAGACTATTAAAGACAATATTAGAATAACCTTCATAATAATTTAAAATGATATAAATTTTTTAATGAACTGTGGAGTGTATAATTCACAGGTCTAAAATAAAATGATATAAAAATAGAATGACTTATAGATTATCTAATTAGTAATTTATTTTTAAAATAAAAATAATTTGCGAATTGTATAATCTATAATTTTTTTGTTTTGTCAAATAAATTATGAATTATTTAAATTTTAAAAATAAATTATAACTTGATAATCCATAAATCATTTAATTTTTAAAATAAATTATGAATTATATAATCCAGAATATATATTTAGAGTAAAAAGAAACAAGAGGTGTAGAAGTGACACTAAGAGATCAAACAGCTAAAAGAGTTCCTAATGTGGGAAGAGCACCAGACCTACCATGTGCAAAAATGGGAAAGTTTAAAGATGCAGGAATTTAATGAATAAGATAAAGAGTATGATTAGTTTAATGTATATTTTTAAAAGATAATTAACTTTATTTGTAAGGTAATTAGAATATTTTTTTATTTAATAAAAATATGATTATAATTATGGTAACTAAAGGTAATTAGAATATATATATATATATATTAAATTTTTATCATAAATTTTAAACTATTATTCAAGATGAAGTTCTGATAAGTCAAAGCTGAGTTTAGAGTCTCTATTTGTATATATACCACAAATTACTTTAATATTAAGTTTCCTAATTGACTTAATTTTATTATAACACATATTTTAATAATTAATTACTGATATTTTAATAATAAAAAGTATAAAGATAACTAAAATATTTAACTTTCTAGAATTATTATTTACCAAAATTTAAAAAATGTAAACTTAAACAACAATTGTGGTGATTCAGGTTATTATAGATTATAATAAGTATATCTTAGGATTAAATCAATATCCAATTTTATCTTAATAAAAAAATTATTTTTAATCAATTATTTTTTAATTTAAAATTTTATTATTTTATTATTTTAAAAATATATAAAAATATATTTTATTTTACATTTTTTTATCCTCTTCATCATTTTAGAAATATAATTTATCTCCATTATGAAAAAACACATAGCACCTCATTCTTCATTCTTAAATTCTATCATCACACATTTCTCATTCTTAAATTCTATCATCACACATTCTTCGTTCTCAAAACCCATCATCATACATTCTTCATCCTTAAAACCACCATCACACATTCTTCATTTTCAAAATCCATAATCACACATCCTTCGTTATAAAAAACAATTTACTCACTTTCCATTCTTCAGACACAAAACTCCCAGTTAAAATTGATAATTCTCTATCCCAGTAAAACTAAATTATAAATCTCTAAAACATGTTATTTTGTTTTCCTTTATTTTCATGACTTCATTTTCATTACACAAGCATTCAAGATAGCAGGGCCTATTGTTCTCATCCTAATACATTTACCCGTGGCCATTCAACATCTCTTTCCCACCCGAATCCATGACGGTTCAACCGAACCCAGATCCATTTTAAACATCTTTTCCAATCTCACCCAAACTAAGTCTCACTATTGGCTTGCATCATGTTCCCCAAATTTTATTTGAAGAATTTGATATTTTTGATTAACAAAATATATTATTTATTTTAGATAATGAAATAAATTAAAACTAATATTTCAAAAAAATTATCAAATTTTAAAATTTAAAAAAAATAATATACAATTTTTAAAATTAAAAAATATTCATACTAATAAATTTTTTTTAAAATTTCCTTCAGCTACTATTTCCTATACAAGTTGTATGAGTTCCTTTTTTATTATCTCCTCTCAGCATCACTTAGTGCTAAATATACTATAAAGTAAACCTGCCACGCATCTCGGCATCACTTCGTGTTAAATATACTAGAAAGCAAACTTGCCACGCATCTCACTATATTCTTTAACACTCTTATCATCCCATATCCTTCTATATTCAACCTATCAGAATTAGGTTAACAAGAATCCCAAAACATAGTAGAAGACGAAATATGCTTCTTATTTGTAGTCTACTTAGCAAAAAGTCATGTTTGTAGTCTACTTAGCAAAAAGTCATGATGTAAAAGAGACAAGGAAAAAGGAATTAAAAAAACTGGAAAAAGCAATATTAGATGTTGCAGAAAGAAAAGACCTTGTATGGTTATGAAAAAAATTATAGAAAAATAAAAGTAAACATTATCAAAGGAAGACATTGCATAGCAAGTTAGAAATTTGGTATAATCAGAGGATGATTTTATTGTTAAAAAAAAAATAGCCTTAGTTTTTTATTATATGAATGGTTACTTGTTTAGTTTATTTTTGTGATAAAAAAATACTTTCACAAAACTAATCATTTTTAACCATTTTCAAGAATAATTAAAAACCTGAAAAAATAAAAAATAATAATTTTCATAACAATTATTATTATTATTATTATTATTATTATTATTATTATTATTATTATTATTATTATTTAATTCTACTTTGAATTGCATTTTTAAAATTTACGTCTTTATTTATAATGATTATTATTTACAATTATTTTAAGACTTCATAAAATGTAATTATTTTTATACAGATTAAAAAACTTAATAACAATATACATAATAACAATTATTTATCTATAAAAATATTTTTTATATGTGTTATTAATTTTTTATACGTTTCTAATTATTAATGTTACGTGCTATTTTTTAAAAGACCATTTTATGCAGAAAATATTATAAGCAAAAACTGCAATAACAATTAATTAAAATTATTCTTCAATATCTAAATTTCTAAAACTTAAGATAATTATAATGTCTTATAAATTTTTATTATAAAATAATTGATATCGTTGTTTTGTAAATAAAAATATAAAATTAGAATGCCACATCATAAATTTAATAAGATGTATTTAAGTTATATGTTTGAATAAGAAGTCACTTTTGAGTTGAATTTTAAAATTCAAAATAATAATTAGATGGCAAATCATACTTAAAATGATACTTTTATATCATAAAGTGGTATATTGAGTTTTGTCTAGTGAAATTGAGTTGGAATAGTTTAAACATAATTTTGTGTAATAGATCATGTATTTATATATTTAAACTTGTTAAAAATGTATGAAATAACAAAAATTATTTTGAAGTTGGTTATAAAATATTATGCAAAAATTAAAAGTTTTATACAATTTGCAAAGTCTTTGTAAATTCAGTAACTAGATTCAAATTCGTCAAACCAATCTAGATCCATGATTAAAAGACAATTATGATTTGATTTGCTATAGAGAATTTTTTCTATTTCGTAAAGATACGTGCAATTGAAAATATTAAAAAATATTTGTGGATATATATAATAATTATGATTTAAATTATCTATGGCACGATGTTATATTAATTTAAGTTAAATTATTATGAATGATGACTATGGTACCAAATTAGTTGAGATCGCAAAATTAATATAATATATTAAAACTTGTAGTATTATATGTATTGAGCATATATATATATATATACCTATGTTAACGTTGGGTATGTTAATTTCAATAAGAATTTAATATACTATACACATTTAATATAATACATAAATTCATATGATAAAGAGTATGATTGGTTTAATGTATATTTTTAAAGGATAATTAACTTTATTTTTAAGGTAATTAGAATATTTTTTTATTTAATAAAAAATATGATTATAATTATGGTAACTAAAGGTAATTAGAATATATATATATATATATATATATATATATATATATATATATATATACCTATGTTAACGTTGGGTATGTTAATTTCAATAAGAATTTAATATACTATACACATTTAATATAATACATAAATTCATATGA
>Ga0209489_109088_pt1 | contig 12772 bp, 7 predicted proteins | sample SiratrowhiteBW_FD_187527 | JGI IMG/M metagenome (GOLD analysis project Ga0209489, IMG submission 187527) | Root nodule microbial communities of legume samples collected from California, USA - Siratro white BW (SPAdes) (version 2) | ecosystem: Host-associated > Plants > Roots > Nodule | place: USA... | reverse complement strand
TTCTTTGTTTTTTTTTTTTTTTCCTTTCTCATTACTTTGTAGTTTTATGGTGAGAAGGCACCAGCTTGAGATTGTTGACTTCCACAAAAATAGTTATGAATTCACCAGCCAAACCTCCATTCGTAAAATCAACCATTGCCACAATATAATAAATCAGTTAAATTATAAAGAAAATGGCCATTAATACTATTTTCAAATTAGACATTTTTAAAGAGTCTCGAATTATCAGATATTTACTGTCGTAACTTATTATTATGAGATATATGAATTCAAAGTTTTTAATTTATAAAAATAATTGATGATATTTATTACGTATTATTTAAAAATTAGTTATTACGGTAATCCCAGACAATAATATTTTAACACGTTCTTTACCATTGTTAAAATTTATTAAATAAAATTTAAAATTGATAAAAATATGTAACTTATAATAAATTTCAAATAATAAAAATGTATTTTGAAAAAAAAGGAAAGAAAAATATTTTACTCTTATTTCTAATCTCAATATGTTAACCGGGAGAGAAATAATTGTCTAGATAATAATACTAAGTTAAGAATTAAATAAATCATTACATGGTACAAAAAATATATTAGTAGTAAACAATGTGAAAAACGTCAATCTATTTGAAAGAGTATATAAATAACCTTCCATTTTCTTTAAAGGGCGAATGAAATATAATTATAGAAACTAATTTAAAGAACAGATTTTTTTTTTTATAAAAGACAAAGAAAAAGCTTTAAATAATTTATAATCCTATAATTTTTAATTTGAAAAATACTTTTTTACTGAATAGTTATATATTTAAGTTAAAAAAAATCACTAAATGATTTTACTTTAACTTTTAAAGCAACCGTAAGAGTAGAAAAAGTCAATTCAAATATGACCAATTTTTCTAGATCCTTCTCATGTTCAATGTTCATGCATTCCCATGCTGCACCAATCTATTTTTCTTCGTCGGCGCCACTACATTCAATGCAAATTCAATTTGCGTATGAGTCACGTTACGATTTTTTCATAAATAATAAGTTTAATAGAGTGAATATAGGTATAATAGTTCTGTATTTGATCATGTTTGCGCCGCTGAATATTCATTGTGGTTGGCTCTATAAAAGGAAGAGAAGAGCTCAAGGATAACAAATAAAGAAGCTGTATATTGTATTGAGTGAAGGTTAGAAGTGCCACAAACAATGGCTGCAAATCAGGAAGAGGTGAAGCTTTTGGGAGTTGCGGGAAGCCCTTTTGTGTGTAGGGTGCGTATTGCTCTCAAATTCAAGGGCATTGAATACAAATTTTTGGAAGAAGATTTGGGCAACAAAAGTGAAGAGCTTCTGAAATACAACCCAGTCCACAAGAAAGTCCCAGTTCTTGTTCACAATGAGAAGGGCATAGCAGAGTCTCTTGTGATTGTTGAGTACATCGATGAGACCTGGAACAACAACCCCATCTTGCCTTCTGATCCTTACCAAAAAGCCTTGGCTCGTTTCTGGTCCAATTTCATTGATGACAAGGTAACCCATCTTTTCCTCTTTTCTTCCTTTTTCCTCATTTACCCCAAAAACACCACCTTCCATGAGATGTTGTAAATGTGAAATCTTTGGAGTATATATGTTTAAGAACTCAATAATCAACAGTCAACCATATGTTTTCCTAGGAAATTTCATTTATCAGATGTTTGTACAAATGAATAATGTGTTGTGTGAAATCAGATTCTGGTTGCTGCACGGAAATCTGCTTTCAGTGTTGATGAGAAGGAGAGACAGAAGAGTGTGGAAGAAACATTGGAGGGTCTGCAGTTTCTTGAGGATGAAATAAAGGAGAAGAAGTTTTTTGGGGGAGAGGAGATTGGGTTGGTTGATATTGGTGGTTCCTTCATAGCATTTTGGATTCCGATCATTCAGGAAGTAACAGGTTTGCAGTTATTGAGCAGTGACAAATTTCCTAATCTCTACAAATGGAGCCAAGACTTGATCAACCACCCTGTTGTCAAGGAAGTTCTTCCTCCTAAGGAACCACTTTATGCCTTCTTGAAAGCCCGCTATGAAAGCCTCAGAACCTCAGAATAGATTGATTTAAGGATAATTGTGTGAACAACTTCTCCATCAATAATATATTGCTGTTTCCATTTCATGTCAAATTGGTACCGTGTCTCATTTAGTAACCTATTTCATAATATATAGCTATGTTCCAACGATTTCTCAACTACGAACTTCACTCTTATTTGTCCCTTCTTGGAATTCACTCTTACTTCCTCGCTTCCGAAAATCTGACTCCTGGTAAATCAATTTTCGTGGACGGTCTTTTTATCTTTTTAAATTTTATATATTTAGTAAACCTAGTAAAATAATATAAATAAAAATTATAAAGTAGCTATATATAATTAATAAAGTTATAATATAATAATATATAATACTAATAAAATTATCTATCATATAATTTTCATGATTTAAAAAAATATGTAGAAATTTTAAAATTATAGAAATGACTTTGATATTACAAATATTTTTAATTTATAAGTAATAATAATGATGACAATACTTTCAAAATTTTTTTAATTTAAAATAAATAAAAATATTTATAATACTAAAACCTATTATTAATAATTAATAATATTTAATTTAATCTTTTTAATATTATTAAATTTTAAAAGTACAATTAATAATAATAATAATAAATAATTAATATTTATTGGAACATTATCTTAAAATTAGTAATGAAAAATTTTATTTGATTTTATATTAGCTATTAAATAGTTTAACAATTTACATACACTATTAAATTTATTAGTAATAAATATAATTGGTCTTTTAAGCATTGAATAAGTTTGATTGTATAATTTGTGTGATAAATTGGTGTGATTGAGTAGTGGAGTGAAAGATCTATAGATTGATTTTTGGTAGAGGTAAGATTGAATATGACTTATGATGATGTTGTAAGTGTGGATGGATTTTAGAACTAAATGTATTCGCTTAAACTAATTATAAGTGTAGCATCAAAGAGTTGGTATCTTATATTCAGTTGAGTCTAAGTTCCACATTGAGTAGAAATGAGATTGTTGAGCAATATAGAAAGAAGACCCACAAACCCAATGCCTTATGGTTTTGGGTTGAAGGTGGTGTCATTCTCTTGTGTGGTGTGACTCTGTTCTCATTGTTTGAGATCTTTCTAGTGTTTCTCCTCTCGAATTTTCCCAACAAGTTGTTGGGTTGTTTCTCTCCTTGTGATGTATCATTAAAATTAGGGTAAAAGGCTAATCCAAGTGTGTGAGCAGCCGCTTTTAAGTAAAGAGAGGTGGGATTGTCTACTATAGGTTTGTAGAAGCGTTAGGACTTTTGTGAAGAGCTGTTGTCTGCAGAAAGTTCTTGTTACCGTCAGTCTTGATTGTGTTGGGAAATCCCACGGTGAAATCTTCTCCAATTACTTTGAAATTTTTAATGGAGTTTTACCACTCAGTTAGTTGTTTTGGACGGTCGGATTTGATATCGGAGTTGTAGTTTGTTTCCAGAAAATTCGTGAACATTGCCTATTTTTTTTTGTGATGAGATTCTTGAACTCTTCCTTATTAATTTCAATTTGTTGAAATTTTTGGGCCATTGTTGGTGACAGTTTGAGGATTAGGAAGAGTTATATTGATATGCTCTGTGATTAGTTTTTGTGAGACTCATTGTACCTTTGTTTGGTATTGGAGTATTTACCGTCTTGTGGATTTTTTGATCTCTATTGAGAGGTTTTTCCCACGTTAATTATTGATGTTGATTTATTCTTTTGTTTTCTACAACATATTGGTTTTGTTTGGATTAATTGATTGCATTTAGGGTGCTTTCATATATTGTTCTGATAAAAATATGGATGCTTCCGCTGCCTGACTCCCATCAATATGTTGTAGTATGTTACTTAATTCATGATGATAAGTTAGTAGAATAAGATTGATTCTTTTAAATGAGTTGAAATTATTTAAATGATTTATGTAGCTTTAGTTGGTACAATGATTCATTTATGATTGAGATTGAATAGTATTGATGATGAAGTAATTCTTGAGATATTTGAGATTGAGAAGTGAATGATATGATATTATTAAAGTATTGATTGAGGTGGTTGGGATGAAGGTATAACTCCTGCCCAAGTCAATTAGGATGTACATTGTCTAAGAATTCATTCAATAACAGAAATAAAATAGATGAACATTACTATCTCGTGAGAGAATGAGGTCTGAATTGGGTGATTGCAGCTTGAAATATATCTAGTTAAAAAAGTCTCAGGAGAACTAACCTTGTCATACAAGATTGTTGATTCACTGATTTGGGATCTGAGTAGATTCATATTTCGGGGTCTATTCAATGCACGAGTTTTTCGAAAGTAAAATTATAGCTGTCTATATAGTTTGAGTTCATATTTTTATATTTATATGAGTTGGATGATAGATGATGTGAATGGATTACTGTGTTAAATGTTATCTATATGTGATCAATTTAGATTATATGAGAAATCGTTAAATACTAGTTTTTAAGTAGGTAATATTGCAGATGAGTCAGTCTATGATACTCTTAATTGAGTTTGTTATGAATTTCAATATTTTGAAACACTCTTCATTTTGTTTATATTTGTTTATATGTAAATATATTGTTTTCAAATTTTTACGAGAAGGGATGTAAATTTTTATTTTTATTTTTTGTAAATTTGTAGTGAGACAACTTGTAATGTTAGTATATATAAATGTATGCATGTATATACAAATCACTTCTTAGAATAGTTAGAATAGTGTAGTGTTGCACATATATTTTAGGAGGGTCAAGTGAAATTACACTTGCCTTGAAGAAGTTATCTTATTTTAAATGGAGTGTTTCAGTTTTATAGTATTACGAAAGAAGTAATAACCACTTATCTTTAGTCCAACTAGGTTTTAAGTTTCTATTATGATACAATTGTTATTACTAAACATGTTGTTTTTGTTGGTAAAGGCTAGATTTGTGATATTCAGTTTAAGTTATATCTTATGCCTTTTCTAAAAGTAAAATATCTAGCAATTCCTCTTTAATTAATGCACATATTGAATGTTTGGTCATCCTAATTTTAATTTTATGTTTTTAATTTTATAAGAAAAATTATATCTCTTAATTTTATTCAAAATACTTCTATTGATTTGAAACAAAAGTATAAAATATGTATTCAAGCAAAACAATCAAAAAATCACTTGAAACCAATTACTTGTATGAGTTCACAGTAATGTATGTAATGCTAGATACTTTATTATTTTTATTGACGATTTCGCTAAATATTAATATGTGTATATTAATTTAATCATAGCAATAATTTGTTTAAAAATTAAGATAAGAAAGTACACAAAAAGGAGGTAGAAAATTAATTAGATAAGAAAATTAATATTATTCAGTATAATAAAGATAGATAATATATATATTTAGAAATGAGTTATTTTTTTATGAAATACATGGTATTGTTTGTTATTTGACAGCTTTTTGTATGTTAGATAATCTAATGGTCTACTAGGAAAAAAAAAAGTAAAACTTGTTTGATATTATAAATGTTATGCTTATAAGGTCAATTTTGTCTATAAATATATAGAGTGAAGCTTATATTTCTCATTTAATACTTTTAATAGAATTTCTTATAATTATTTTTGTAAAATTAACTATGAATTATGGAGAAAAGGAGAATCATATTATATATATATATATATATATATATATATATATATATATATATATATATATCAAAGTGTCTAGATGTCTTGTAAAAACTAACATTCATCTTAATAAGAAAATAAAAATTGATTTTTAAATTGTGGATTGTGGTGTATAATACTACTTATAGATTCTTGATTATAAATTTTAAGCGGTTGATATTTCTTCATTATGAAATTTAGAGAAATTATTTTCTTTGAAAATATTTGCTATGAAATGATAAATTGATTAAATCTATTTGTGATGTTTCTAGTTCTATGTCGTACCTTCTAGTAACAGTGATAATAAAATGTTGATTTTTATGAGTGCATGAATATGAATGATTTTAAATAATCTTAAATAAATACATACTTACAAGAAGGAGTAGTACTATTCTTATTAAAAACAGAGAAAAGTAGATAATGAAAACTTTGTGAAAGATAATACTTCATTAATTACTGCCAAGTACATTGATGATTTATACAACTACATCCTAAACATTAATCAGAATCTAGAACATTCTATTGTTCTGTAAAATCCTAATTTTGTTGGGCTTGGACCTCTTGGGCTTCTTCTGTCTTTGTTACCTCCCCACAAATTGGAGGGTCAAATAAGTTTACCACTCCCAGCTTGGATAGGAAAGTGCTAAAGAGTCGTGGAGGAAGAGCTTTAGTAAAAATGTCAACCAATTGATTGGAAGATGAAATGGGAAGTAAGCGCATCAGGCCAACTTGAGACTTTTCTCGAACCAAATGATAATCAATATCCAAATTTTTGGTTCGTTCATGAAAAACAGGGTTGGCAGCGATGTATAGAGCACTTTGGTTGTCACAATAAAGAGCAGGTGGGCGAAAGCAAGGGACCTTTAAATCTTGGAGCAAGTAAGTAAGCCATTGTAACTCACAAGTGGTCGAGGCAAGAGCTCGATATTCTGCTTCAGAAGAAGATCTGAAAACTGTGTTATGCTTCTTTGTCTTCCACGAGATGAGAAAACTTCCAATAAAGAAACAGTAACCTGTGATGGATCGTCATGAATCAATGCAAGTGCCCCAATCAGCATCACTGAAGCTAGTCAGGTGAATTTGAGAATCACGAGGAAAGAATAATCCTTGTCTTTGACGACCTTTTAGATACTTGATAACTCTCATAGCGGCGACAAGGTGAGAACGAGTGGGTTTGGACATGAATTGGCTTAATTGTTGAGTTGCAAATGAAATTTCTGGACGAGTGGTGGTCAGATATAACAAACGCCCAACCAATCGTCGATAGGAGAGAACATCAGTGAGTAATTCACTATGATCCTGATGTAGCCGAAGAGAGTTATCCATGAGTGTAGAGCAAGGCTTGCCACCTGACAATCCTGAGTCACAAATGAGATCAAGACAATATTTACGTTGGCAAAGATAGATATCAGTTTCTGAATGAGCAACTTCAATACCCAAGAAATACTTGAGTATGCCAAGATCTTTAATATGAAAATTGGAATGAAGCACGTGCTTTATATGAGCCATCTAATCAGTGGAATTACCAGTCAAGATTATGTCATCAACATAAACAATGAGAGCAGTGAAACTAGAATCAGCAGTTTTGACAAATAAACTATAATCAGCCTGAGCTTGTTGATACCCACAAGAGAGAAGTAGGATAGATAATTTTTCATACCATTTTCTGCTAGATTGTTTCAACCCATAGAGAGACTTGTGCAATTTGCAGCATTTATGTGTACCAGAGATAGACAAACCTGGTGGAACAGTCATATAAACATCCTCTGAGAGGTCTCCATGTAAGAAGACATTGTTGACATCAAGTTGTTGTATAGTCCAGCGATGAATGGAAGCAAGAGCAAGTACCACTCGGACAGTGGTCATCTTCACGACATGAGAGAAAGTCTCGAAGTAATCCACATCCTCTATTTGAGCAAAACCCTTTGCTACTAAACGTGCTTTGTACCTTTCCACTGAACCATCTGGGTGCCGCTTAATCTTGTAAACCCATTTGCAACCGATGAGTTTGACATTTGGGGGAACATCGACGATAGTCCAGGTATGCTTCAACTCTAATGCCTCTACCTCAGCTTTCATGGCTTCTTGCCAACAAACATGATGTTTAGCTTCCTGGTAGCTACTTGGTTCGGGATCTGTGGAGAGAGACATAAGGTAGTGAAGGTGAGGGGAAGAGAAGCGACTATATGAAAGAACAGAACTAAGAGGATGAGAACACTTTGAAGATGAACTGATTGGTTCTGGAAGAAAGGAATTACAATAGTAGTTAGCAAGATGAGCAGGTGGTCGCGATTCGCGTTGTGATTGCTGTCGTGGAGGAAGTTGAGGAGTTGGGTTTAAGGGTGGACTGGGTGATGGTGTTTCGAATGGGAGAGAAGGTGTTGTGGAATGAGAGGTTGAGGGAGAGTGGATAGTATGATGAATGGGTTGGTTAGCGACTAGAGGATGTCTATGAGCTGAAGGTAAGGTCACAGGCTTTATAAAAAATGGATCTACTGAGGGAGTGATTGGGCCATGAGGGAGAGATAAGGTTGGTGGTGATGTTGGACCAGGATTTTTAAAGGGAAAGGTCATCTCATCAAATTGAACATTTCTGAAAACAAAGAACTCCTTTGTGTCAAAATCAAAAATAACATATCCTTTAATTCCGGTTTGATACCCAAGAAAAATACCACGTCTGGCTCGTGGATCAAACTTGTGGCGATGAGACACATGTGTAGATGCATAACATAAGCATCCAAAAACTTTGAGCATAGTGAAATCGGGTGATTGTTTAAATAAAAGTTCAAAGGGAGTTTTGTTACCAATGATAGGAGAAGGAACCCGATTTATAAGATAAATAACATGTTTAATAGCATATGACCAAAAATGTGTAGGTAAATGAGATTGAAACATTAAAGCTCTTGCCACATTAAGAATATGTTGATGTTTACATTCAACTCTCCCATTTTGTTGAGGAGTCTCAACGCAACTGGTTTGGTGCAAAATACCCTTTGAAGCTAGAAAAGATTTCAAAAACAATTCAGGTCCATTATCAGAACGAATGCTTTTGACTTTAATTTCAAATTGAGTTTCAGCAAATTGATAAAATGATCCACCTTTGATTGGACCTCGGCTTTGGATTTCAATAAAATGGTCCAAGTATAACGACTGAAATCATCAAGAATGGTTAAGAAATATTTATGACCATACATAGATTATTTAAAATAAGGACCCCAAATATCTAAATGAATCAACTCAAAAATTTTGGATCCTTTATTCAAACTAGGTAAATAAGATAATCTTCTTTGCTTAGCTAAATGACAAACATCACATATTTCATCAACATGTCTTGAAATGAAAGGATAAGTTTGACACAAAATGTTCAATTTGTTTCGAGAAAGATGTCCTAATCTAAAATACCAAAGGTTAGAGGTTGTAATAGGAGTGGCAGCAGTGTGGTTAATAATGACATTGTTGGGTGGTAAGTGAGTACTCATCTTGCTATCTGCTAAGTAATAGAGTCCTCTCCGTAATTTAGCCAAACCAATCATCCTCAATGAGTTCACCTCCTGAATTTTGCAAGAATCAAAGACAAAGGTGAGTGAATAACGAAGAGTAGAAACTAATTTGGAAATGGAAATTAAGTTAAAATGGAAGAATGGTACATAGAGAACATTATGAAGGACAAAATAAGGTGATAACTCAACAGTCCCAGAATGATGTGCAGTAACAGTAGTCCCATTAGGGAGATGTATGACAACAGGATCTATTTTTGAGTGAGTTTTAAACCAATGCAAAGATGAAGTCACATGGTTTGTAGCTTCGGAATCAATTATCCATGAAGTAGTGTGTGATTTTTGTGAGTGTGTGTCAATGGATGAATGATTAACAAGATGTGAAGTGAATGCATGTTGGTGTATGTTACCAGGAAATGGACCAGAACTAGTATGCGGTCCATTTTGTGTTGAGTATGTCATGTTGACTTGATTGGGTTGAGGATTGTCCACGGATCCTGAAAAAGTAGAACCTGACATGTTTTGCAGAAGAGCTATTAGGCTTTGGTATTGGGTTGGAGTGATCCCGAGACCTGACCCATCAGTGTTGCTCTTTGGCCCTTGCACTGTGACATTCTCGTGGTCTGGCTTGATGGTAGCATGATTTATAGAAGCAGAATTGGAGGTTTGAGGTCGAGAAACTCGGGGCTTACCAGGATACTGAGGGTGACTAGGAGGATAGCCATGTTTGCCATAGCAAACATCAACAGTGTGCCCAGTTCGTCCACAAAAGGTGCAGAGCTTGCTTGATGAGATCCTACCACCACCTCCAGGAGTACCACCATGACCTCGTCCAAGTGATGGTCGGCGTTGACTGTCGACAGTGTTGATCAAGGTATTAGGCTCTCCAATGATTAGTCCAGAACTCAAGTGTTGTCGTTCCTGTTGTATGACCATAGAGAAGACTTTGGTGATTGACGACAAAGGATCCATGAGAAGGATCTAAGAACGCACTACTGAGAATCTCTCATAAAGTCCTTTTAGAAATCGAATAATGAAATCTTGTTGGTGATACGTACGTGCAGGGCAGTTGCAAAAAGATAAAGGACGATAATTGTCTAGTTCTTCCCACACAGTCTTGAGATTGGTGAAATAATCTGTGACGTTTTGAGAGCCTTGTTTAAGAGCATATATTTCTTCTTGGAGTTCCGCAATGCGAAGTAGATCACCTTGAGAAAACCGTTTGCGAAGATCATTCCAAATATCAGCGGCATAATCAAAATAGATGACACTCTGGGCTATAGATTGTGAAACAGAATTCAACAACCATGAAATAATCTAGTTATTGCAAAGCTCCCATGGTGGATATAAAGGACTCTGTGTGTCTGGAACAGGAATGCTCCCACTAATGAAGCCCATTTTATTCTTGGAGATGAGAGCCATTTTGAAAGATCTTGACCAAGAATGATAATTGTTTCCGTTTAAAGGAGGTGTGACACTGATAGAAGATGGACTCTCACTAGGATGAATATAATAAGGGCTCGACGGGATTTGGGGATCCTCGGTGGATGAGTGCTCAGTAGCCATGGGTACTGTCTAGGGAGGCACAACAGTGGCATGGGCAGCGGTCGACGGTGAACGGCACGGGCAGCGGTCGTCGGTGAACGGCGCGGGCAGCGGCAAAATCGGCGTCTAGCAGAGGTGCAACAACGGAGGTACTCGCTGACAGAGAGGACGCGAGTAGTGGCGGGGCGCGAGCGACAGCCGGGCTGGAGCGGCAGCGGGGCGCGACGGCGGCAAGGGCGAGTAGTACAGTGGCGTGGATACACAGTGATGGAAGTGGATAGGAACGGACGAACAGTTATACGAAAAGTAAGTGGGTATCAACAGAGCTCCTGGTTAGGAGCTTTGATACCATATTAAAAACAGAGAAAAGAAGACAATGAAAGCTTTGTGAAAGATAATACTTCATTAATTACTGTCAAGTACATTAATGATTTATACAGCTACATCCTAAACATTAATCAAAATCTAGAACATTCTATTTGTTCTGTAAAACCCTAATTTTGTTGGGTTGGACCTCTTGGGCTTCTTCTGTCTTTGTTAATTCTGATTGTAAATTCTTAGAAATTAGAAATTTATTTTCATGTGAAAACAAGTGTAAATAATAATTATAATTAAGTGTATTAAGTCCAAGGAGGTATGAACTTTAGAAGACAAAGAAGAAATGAAAAAATTGAAGCCTATCAAATCCAATAAGCTCTCCTAGTTCTCACCTATGTGAACTTAGAGTAAGAAAACTCAAGGAACAAAGTAAGGCAAAACAAGCGTGAACATAGAGTGAGTGCATGTATCCAACTTGTGAAGTTTTGTTTAATATCATTTTTAATTTTGAAATACAAATTTTCCTCCTTAGACTAGTTTAAATTTCATTAAAACCGTATAAGTTCATAGGTTTGAATTTGCATTTAATTTCAAGGCATATCTACATTTTATTTAGGTGCAGAATTTTGGATGTTTTGGCTATAATTAGCCAATATATTTTCTTGTTAAATAATTTTTGATATAATTGAATGACTAATTTCTAGAATTTCTAAAATATTTTAAAAGAGAGAGTTATATTATTTGAGTCTGACCTTATATTTTTATATTAGCCAGAGATGTAGTATCACGAAAATATGTTAAATAAATTATTATTTGAACTCTATTGAGAAACCTAAGCTTTTGTTGAATATTTGGTTGTATATTGGAATAGTAGTGCTAGCGTGCATTAGTTCCTTTTATCCATATGTCACAACGTTTTCTCTCCAAGAACAATATCATACATGCAGACCTTTCATAATTTCTTCTCTGTAATATTTTTTTATTATAAAAATTGTTTCTTTAAATTACTACTATTACGGATTTCTCTGTTTTTAATAATAAGTAGTAATGTTGAACGAAGCTAGCCATGGAACGAGGACCAATTGCACAATTCAAACTTTACTACGAAAGTTGCTTCCACCACAAGCTTGTGACGAACTCCATGACCAATTAAACTATAGTAATGCATCGATTTTGTTTGACCGAAACACAGGTGTTAAAGTACCATTTGCAAGTACCTATGTCCACAATTTGTTATTTTCATTTACTGAAATTTAAGAATTCCCATTTTTCAATTTTAAAGAGCTTAATGGACTTTACATTGTCCCTGCATATACTTATATCTTAATTAAAGTTAAAATTTAATTAAAACTATAACTTTTTACACCGTAAAAACCCACAAATTTGTTAATATATATGTTTTAAATTTAAAAGTCTACACCGTTTGTAACGTGGAAAACGGTAGAGTCGTGTTGAAATTTCCTGGCTCTATAAAAAGCCCGTAGAAGGCTTAGGAAGAATAATACACCAAGAGAAGTCTTTGAAACTATTATTCTAGTCTTTGAAATTTAAGTGCTGCTATGGCTTCAAGTCAGGAAGAGGTGAAGCTTTTGGGAGTTGTAGGAAGTCCATTTGTTTGCAGGGTGAAGATAGCCCTAAAGTTGAAGGGCATTGAATACAAATATGTGGAAGAAAATTTGGGCAACAAGAGTGAAGAGCTTCTGAAATACAACCCAGTTCACAAGAAGGTTCCAG
>Ga0209489_109084_pt1 | contig 12776 bp, 3 predicted proteins | sample SiratrowhiteBW_FD_187527 | JGI IMG/M metagenome (GOLD analysis project Ga0209489, IMG submission 187527) | Root nodule microbial communities of legume samples collected from California, USA - Siratro white BW (SPAdes) (version 2) | ecosystem: Host-associated > Plants > Roots > Nodule | place: USA... | reverse complement strand
TGTGTTGTGTTGCTATTTATGGTGTTGAGGGGGTTTTGTAGTTATTAGTTTGGTCTTAGATCCTATGTCCATGACTGGTTTGATTTGTTTCCTGCTATGTTTTGGGGAAGTTGTGTTTTTTTTTTTATATATATAACATGTCAATCAACATCTGTTTGATTATAGCTGATGAAGGATTTTTTTTTTTCTTCTTTTTATAAATCATTGTTGAACTATATACTATGTGTTTTTTGGTGTTTATATTTTCACTATTTTCATTCTTAGTTCGTGATTGATTTGGATCTGTTCAATCAGGATAGTCCTGATCTAGTGTCTCTTTTGATGAATTAGGTCTTTCAAATAAACCAGAATTTTAATATCGCATTAACTTGTGTTTGGATGAAACACTTGAAGAGAGTAGTGTAATTTTTGAGGGGATTCAAATTTATATGCAGTAACATTCTCCTCTGTTTGAAACTTCTCCAAAATAGTTGGAATTTTTAAAATTTATCGCTCTCCTCCTTCATTCAAATCCAGTAAGACACGTCCCAAACTGTCTCATATTATTTCATCTCTCTTTTCTATTTATCTAAATTCAAGTTTACTTTTATATTTTTAATATTACTATTTTTGACATATATAATTTTTTGGATTTTATATTGTTAGAGTATCAGTCCATATATATTTTTATTATGTTTAACACCCAGTGTCTCTGCTGAATTTGCATGGAAAAAATTAATAATCCAAGAAAGTTATTTTATAATTGAATGGCTTTTGATCGTTTCGATTGAATTATTTTGTATTAATCCAAGCATACTTTTAGTTACACGATGCGCCGATATTTTACAGATATTGAATATATTTTATTGGTGAATACTTTAGAATTGATGACCTATGTGTGAACCGAACTCAATTCTCGTATCAATCGCGTAGGTGACAAATCAACTATGGAATTTTTGCTTATGTATATAATATAATGGATGAGAATGAGAGAAGAATTTACTGGTCAAAATACACGCTTAATGAATCTTATAAGATATTGCTAAAGATTTGATGCTTTTGATATTCACTTCATCTGGAAAGAAAGTATCATTTGATCTTTGCACAGTTTCAATTGACAATTATTCCTTGTTTTTGGCTTTTGACAGTTATAAAGTCAGTTTGTTATTCACTTCATCTGAAGCTGGTAGGTTGAATTTGACCTCTTTTCCTGAAGACTTGGTCAATCTTTGAGCTGTTTCATTTTATCTAGGAAAAGATGATGATGTTCGAGGACATTGGATTTTGTGGCGATTTGGATTTGTTGAGTTGTCCCCTTGGAGAGGAGGATGTTGCTGTGAGACAAACAGAACCAGATCCTGTCGTTGAGGATGATTACAGTGACGAAGAAATTGATGTGGATGAGCTGGAGAAGCGAATGTGGAAGGACAAAATGCGGCACAAGCGATTGAAAGAACTGATCAAGGCCAAGGAAGGGACAGATGCAGTGAAGCAAAGGCAATCCCAAGAGCAAGCTAGGAGGAAAAAGATGTCAAGAGCTCAGGATGGAATACTCAAGTACATGCTGAAAATGATGGAGGTCTGCAAAGCACAAGGGTTTGTCTATGGCATCATTCCTGAGAAAGGGAAGCCAGTGACTGGAGCGTCGGATAATCTTCGCGAATGGTGGAAGGATAAGGTCAGGTTTGATCGAAATGGTCCTGCTGCTATAGCGAAGTATCAGGCTGATAATGCAATTCCAGGGAAGAATGATGGTTGCAATTCCATTGGTCCAACTCCACACACATTGCAGGAGTTGCAGGACACAACACTGGGTTCTCTTCTGTCAGCACTTATGCAGCACTGTGATCCCCCTCAGAGAAGGTTCCCATTAGAGAAAGGTGTTCCTCCACCATGGTGGCCTAATGGGAATGAAGAATGGTGGCCTCAAATTGGCCTTCCCAAAGATCAAGGCCCTCCGCCTTACAAGAAACCTCATGACCTCAAGAAGGCATGGAAGGTTGGTGTTCTTACTGCTGTCATCAAGCACATGTCTCCTGATATAGCTAAGATTCGGAAGCTTGTGAGACAGTCTAAATGCCTTCAGGACAAAATGACAGCGAAAGAAAGTGCAACATGGCTTGCTATCATCAACCAAGAGGAAGCCTTGGCTAGGGAGCTTTATCCTGACTATTGCCCCCCATTTTCCTCTGGTGGAGGTAATGGATCCATGGTTGTCAACGATTGCAGTGAGTATGATGTTGATGGGGCAGAGGAAGAACCAAACTTTGATGTGGAGGACAGGAAGCCAGACCATCTTCATCCATCTAATCTTGGGATGGAAAGAATCACTGGAAGACTACCTCTACAACAAATTTCTCATCCGTTTAAGGGAGATGTTGTCACAAATCTTGATTTCATCAGGAAGAGGAAGATTCCTGGTGACTTCAATCTCATGATGGATCCGAAAATCTACACTTGTGAGCATCCTCAATGCCCTTACAATGAACCTCGCCTTGGTTTTCCTGACAGGTCGGCTAGGGACAATCATCAATTGAATTGTGCATACAGAAACAGTGCTGCAGATTATGGTGGTGGTTCCAACTTCCATGATGCTGAGGTTAAGCCAGTCATATTCCCGCAGTCTTTTGTTCAACCCAACACTGCATCTCAGGCTGCAAGTGTGGTTCAACCTTCATTTGGTGTATCTGGGCTTGGAGTTCCGGAGGATGGCCAAAAAATGATAAATGACCTTATGACAATCTATGAAACAAATGTTGTAGGAAACAATAACTTAAGTTCCAACAACTTTGTACCTGCAGAAAATCGTAACTTTTCTCAGACCATCTTACAGCAACAGCAACAGGACAGTTGTGACAGTTTTTTCACTGGCCAAGGAATGGTGACAGAAGGGAACTTCTTTGGGCGAGGGGAAGGACAATTTGAGAGGTTCAAAACCATGAACATGAACATGAACGCCCCTTTTGATACCAACCACATGATGTTTAGCCCCCAGTGTGATCTGTCATCTTTTGATTTTAAGGATATACAAGGGGGAGGAATGGAAACCGTTCACAAACAGCAAGAGGTTTCAATTTGGTTCAAGTGAAAATGAAAGACGAAACAAGTATTCTAGGATTTGATTGTGTGAATCGGTTACACTAAAGTCTCTTGACCCAAAAGCAGTTACTGCATTTTTACTTCATATATGTAATTGAATGTTTAGGTCCAGATATTTATATGCTTTCTCAGGTCTTTCAGGTGGTGTAATGGATTAAAAAACATCATGGGTGTTCCCATAATGTAACCCTTTTATGTGTGTTGTTATGTAATAGCCCTAAGATGCTACCTATTATTTTAAGTACGACTGTTATATAAATAAAGTTTTTTATTCAGTTTCAATGATCCACATTCATAGTTAAGGAATCTGAATATATGGCTCAATTATCATGGGAACAAAAGTCAGTTAGGTGGGATGAGAAGAGTGCATTGCACAGTAAAAATGGTCCCATCAGAGATTGTTTGGCAGATGCCAATTTAGATGGCTAAGGCTGTTCAATTGCGTGATGGACTTGTATGTGTGGTGGGGTCTTTTCAAAGGGACACCGTGTCTTTGTCTTTTAGTAGTCGCCAGTCAAATCCTTAGGCGTGCATTGCAATGGTTCCTCTTCACTCACTCTTCAATGCTGAAAGGGAAATTGCCTATTTGTGAGACGGAGAAAGGACCACATCATTTGACAGTGTTAAACTTCTGTCCCTGTGCTTGGTTAGTTTATGTGCCAGTGCCACCTTAATGTTCTGCGGAGTGTATCTTCATTTCTTAGATATCAGAGGCATCTTTTGTTCAATATCATGTTCAGTAGCAAAATTGTCACCAAATTCAGTGAGGTAACCAAAAGGGTGCTATAACTAATTGTTGCACTATGTGTTCATCATTGCATATAGGGAAACCTACATGGTGCACGATTAATTGTTGTTTGGCCCTGTAGAAATCTTTTCTGGTTTAAAGATAATGAATATATAGCACTTCTAATAATTTACAATGACATCATTTCAAAGTGTAAAATATAGGAAACTTGTTGAGTTTATGGTTCTGACTAAATTATAATTTTTCATTTACTATAATTGTGAAATTAATTTTTATAAATATCAATTAAGTGGAATGGTTTTTAGGTTAACCTTTTTAGTAGGTCTTAAACTACATGAATATTTTTAAGGAACTTCCTAATATAAATAGTAGGTCTTAAGACTTAGTTTAAATGCTTTGAAAAAAGACAAAAATGATATTTTATGGTGATATTAGAGACTCTTATAGACTCGGTTAAAAGCTTGCTTAGTGTGGAGACTTTTTGAAAACTTTAAAGTTGTTGAAAGACTTATAGAGTAATTTAATTTTTTTAAGTCTAATAGAATATTTAAAAACAATTATAATTAAATTTTCTAGATTTTATACAAGTTGGTAGAAATTTAGGAATGTTAGTTCAAGTTATGAATTTGCAACCACTTTTTTTTTTTCCTTGTTTTAGTTCGAAGTTTTGCAAAGTATATGGAGAGCACTATTAATTATCACCCAATTGTTTGAAAGGGTGGTATAACTAATTATAGAGTCTTAAAATTTGTGAACATTGGAAAATCCAAGCAATTTAGGAATATACGATAATCAGAATGTAACACTACAATGAAGTTTTATTTTAACATGTCATCTTATTTTTAAAACTTTCTTGTAAGTTCTTTTAATGTGCTTACAATTTTATATTTTTTTTATTTACACTTTAATATAAAGTCTTTATTAAAGAAAAAAAAATAGTTATATGATTGGAAATTTATTTAAACATAAGTCTTAAATTTAAAATCTTCTTATATCATATCAACATATTATTTGAGTAAAGTTTCTTTAAAATCTAGGTTTAAAACTTAAACTGTGAATATCATTCCATCATCATAGATGTTTATTAAATTTTGTTCTCTTTATGAAATGTGCACGGAATTTTGTTTAAACTATTTTAAAAAAGTGAACAAATATATCCCACTTTCTTTCTAATTATAGCTTTACATAATATTGCAAATCTATGCTAAGTAAAGATAAATTCAAAGTATAATATATAAATATAAATAAATTTTAGTTGACTAAATTAATTTGGTAGAAAGTTAGTAAATTTCACTATTTTAATTTTAAAAAATGAAGATTTTAGTTCACGTGGTTGACTTATGATACAACTATACATAAGTTAAATTGTGGCTAGCAATGATCTGAATGTGATGTAGCAAAGCAAGGTAGCACACTAAACAAGAAATGAAGTGAAGAAGAGATTCCCAGCCACTCCTTTTTCTTGATCTTGCTTTGTCTTTAATGGAAAGGAAGACAGCTGCATGCATACCATAGCTGGCATATGCATATCTAATTTGTGGTGTGTTAAACATTAACATTGTTAAGCTTACTATAATATACAAATGATATTTTAAAGTTTGAGTAATAAAAATGCTGATAAAAAATTGAGGAATAAAAATATAAGTACAAATATTAAAGAATAAGTTGAACTGAATCTTCTTATTATATTGAGAAATGATATAATTACATTGATATATTAGACATATAATAACAAATAACTAAGATGTTATTAGACTTTATATGTTAATAATAAATAACGTATAAAATATCTGAATTACATCTAGAATCTATGGAATATAAATAGTTATACGTATGATGATGTGAACATATATATATATATATATATATATATATATATATATATATATATAACATTGATTTTTTTTTACTTGTTTGACATTGAGTATTATAGAAACAACTTGAAGCTTATAAAAGAGTAATTCAACGGGATTATATATTTGATCAAAGTTAGTTTTGGATAAGGTTTAACAAAGATCAATGTTATTTTTTTATTGATGTTGAAAGCATTTTAATATAAGGTCTTATTTTGATATCTTATATTATTTTTTGATAGATTTTATTCTATTGTACAGGATATAAGATCCTATTTAATTTTACTCTAGTGGTAGATCTTACTTTGAAATGTTAAGTAAATTTTCATTTCTCTCACAATTTAATTTTTATTGATATGAGAATATAAAAAAAAAAACATTTTGTTTAAGATCTTGAAAGTTATTTTACAATAATTCCTCCTTCATGATGTAGATCTTGAATATTATCAATAAAAAATCTTATAAAAGTGAGATCTTTTATCTAAAATCTCAAATAAAGATATTGTCCTACAAATACTCTAAAGTGTCAATTGAATTATTTTCTTATAAAATTTGCTCATAAGAAAAATATAACAAATATGTTAGGTTTCATAATAATTATTTTAAATTATGTATTAACATAAAAAAATTACACTGAGAATGAATCATAAATTATTACTAACATGACTTTTAAAATAATTATAATAAAATTATCATATCTCATTGTTTATAATTGGATGATAATGTAATTTTGTATACTGTTAATACATTGCATACAATATTTATTAAAAAATCATACGGCTAGTATAATTTTAAACTGTTTTAGTACATAATTTAACACAGAGAAATTAAACTCACACTAAAATGACTAATGGGTGTAGGTGAAAGTAAGCAAATTTCCATGATAAAGCTTCTCACTCAATTATTGAAACCATGAAATACACTTTAGCATAAAAAACTGAAGTGGGGTAGTGCAGTAGCAGATGTGTTTTTTTGTACACATTGTGACAACAGAAGTTTGAGATGTGACATTGTAGATTAAGCATTGATGCACCCCACCTTTCCCAAAATCATAGCTCCCTAGTTTAAATTCCACCATTGATGCTTATATAAAGTTTAAAGTCCTTTTATATCAAACATGCAATTCTTTTTCTTTCACCTTTTGAGTTACCCAGTTGCTGACTCATCTTTCTCTTTTAACCTACACCATATATTTAAAAAAAATAATTAATTATAAAAAAAAATATCATGTGGAGATTCCAAAAGTGTCAAAAAAAATGTCAGTTTCTAGAGAGACCTCTTATCAGCAGCAGTTCCTTCTAGATTGATTTCAAGGATTGGCTGTGACCAAAGGGAAAGAAGATAAATCCCAGTTAAAAAGGTTTCATCTTTTTCTTTACCATCACTTCTCACACTTCACCATCTACCATCTTTTCAGTCATCCATTGTTATCAAACTTTATTACAAAAGGGTTTGCAAATTTATCCACTAAATTTACAGACTTTTTTTTTCTCCTTTGATAAAATTTTAATTAGGGCCAATGAATTTATTTTAGATTAACTTACCATGCAGGTTGCTAAAAGCTATTAGATAATTGAGTATTTAATCAGTGATTTGAGAATTGGAATTGACAATTATATTAAATATTATGAGAAAATTCATACTTTCTTGAAACGTAATTTTGGTCCTAAAAGAAATCAAGATGCAACCTACCAACACTCCCTAAGGTGGCCTAGTTTTATCGATTATTCTGCTGCAGCTGAAAGGTATCTTGAATATGAAGAAGTTGGAGAGTTTTTTTAAACAAAAGAAAAGTTGAAAAGATAGTTAGGTATAATTATAAGAACAAGAAAAGAGAACTAGTTGAAGTGAGAGAAAAGCACGGTGGAATATTACTATGCTTCTGGACCTATGCTTTTGAATTTTGATGATGAAAACTTAAATAAAAGAATATTATTGTTATAAAAAAGTATAATAATGCATGAGAGAGAGAAAAAATAGTAGAAAATGCAATTTAAAATTATTATTTGAAGGGTTGGAGAGAAAGAAAAATATTGTGTAAACCGTTTGAATGAATAACATAATTGAAGTAACTAAGATGCCAACTAATGTGGTCAAGTAAACACAGATAGTTCAATAAAATATAGAAAACATGTGCGATTTAATTAGTATAATAATTTCTTTCTTGATTGTGAGCATTATATAATATACTTATAATTGAAACCTAAAAGTCAAAACTAGAACATTTAGTCACGTCTCTATCATTAATTCACAGTTAACATCACGGATGGGATATTATCATCAATGTCCTGGTCAAAAGGTTATTAATAAAATACTAAAAAAACTATAGATATTTTTAACATAAAATAATAATATAGGATATGTCATAATCATGGTCAGAGGAGAAGGAAGAGAAAAAAACGTAATAATTTTCCCTTTTTTCTTCTTACTACAAATTGATGATGTGAGGTTTTGGATCAAGAATTCAGATGCGGCCCAGGTCCAATAAGAAGACATTACATAAACTTTGTTTAAAATGTGCTTTTGAGTATTAAGAAACACTTTTAAATAAATATATTTTTTTTATCTAAAAATACTTTAAAAAAAGACTATTATTATCTATGGAATGTATAAATGGCAAAGCAAAATTCGTGGTATCTCAGCTTCTACTTCTTTAAGAATTTATTTTTGAAAGTTTAACAAAAGTATACCTTTTCAAAATTAAAAAAAATCATTAATAGGTACAAACTTTAGAGTTAACATTATCAATCTGATGGTAGGATGAATTTGTTAACAGTTTTTTATTTACAATATCAATTTTATATTTTTCTCCATTAAAAAAAAATAAACTATCAGCAAGATACACTTTTGAAACCAATTTAACTATTCACCCATAAAAAGATAACAACTTAAAACGCATTAACCTAAGGTGATATATTTTGAGACCCGACTTCTCTGGTTGAAAGTAACGGGATCATATAATGCTGTTTGGGTTTTATTTATGGGCCGATTTTTTGTTGATAGTGTTGGACGAGTGATTCTTTCTGCACCTCCATAGGTTCTTCCTGTATATAGTTACAATGACCAATGTGTCCTTAAGTTAAAAAATAAGCTTAAAATATTTCTAATCAAGTCTGACTTGACTATGCTTAAAATCAGTTGTATCTAGTTTTGTGTTAAAATATAATCATGGCACTCTCACAAGATATTATAAGGAGTTCATTATAAAAATTATATAGTAAGAATAATACATTTGAATTAAGATAACATGACATTAAAAAGAAACTTAAATAGCAATAAATTACAACAATACTTATCCTCAAATTCCAATTTTTTAGATGTTTTCACTATAGGATGCATATTATTATGCCATGCAAACTCAATTCCATGTGAACTTTTTACCCCTGGAGAAACAATAGAAACCTGTCTCTTATCATATTTACACTCTCTTACAATATTTTAAAAAGAAAATAGATAAATTTAAATATTAACTTGCCTCAAGATTTGTACCACTTTACCATGCCTACTAAACCTTATGCAGTGTCAACTAGGCAACATATATGAATGTAAATACAATTTACACCTACGAGATCAATACAAAATCAATGATTTTACATCATCTTTCTTGTATATCAAATTCATTTAATTAGTATCAAACTTTATACCATCTTTTAATTTTTTGTGTCATTCCTTTCATTTTGTATAAATCACTTATTGCTTCTATAAATTGTAAATAAGAAGGAGGAACTAAGTCCCTTAACTACCACCATAAAGCTCTATAAAGAAAAACAGAACATGATATAAAGAAAAGTATTTTGTAATATAAGCTTTTGTAAAAGAATCTTAAAATAAAATTTGAATTTGTAAAAATTTCTTTTACCCGCAATGCATAACTAAACCTGAAAGTCATTGAATAAATATTAACACAAACAAATTATATAATTATAAAATTTGAAAAAATTATAGTGTTACAAATGTTTATATTTATTGACTATAATATGTATCTAATGATCTTATTTAATGTTTAAAATGATTTCTGTTTTGTTTTAAGAGAAATACCTACTCCATTCCTTGTAAAAATCATGTTTACTATTTTCTTCATCGATCTCTTTTTAACAAACTAAAAAGTTATAATTATTCTTCACTCTTACTTTCATATATGCAAAAACCTAAAATAATATATGACAAAATATGTATTGTTAAATGATCCATTAGACCATTTTGTAAAGTGTCTCATTTTAACTTATTGTTTTTGTGGATAAGGTTTATGGACAATTATTATTAATTGTTTATTTCACTGTATAATGTATGTATTGTAATAAAAATTTTCTTTGTTTGCTTGTCATATCTTTGACATTCTTATATTTATTGTTCACGATTTTTTTATTATTGGGATTTGCTATTCTTAAGAATTTCACCAATGTCTAGTTTATACTCATAAATGTTCATCAAAATAGTTCATTACATGAAAGAAATGTCCAGTTTATACTCATAAATGTTCATCAAAATAGTTTATTACATAAAAATCATTTATTAATATGTGTAGTTCATATTCTTAATAATCTATGTAATCTTTTTATTTGATCCAATTCGGACTTAAAAATAAAACATCATTGTATACTCAAACTCTCACCATTCAACTTACTGTTTTTATGACTTTTAACCTTATATATTTCAAACTACACTAATTTATATAAATATCAGAACATGTAGGACATGCAAATTTATCATATTTACCACTACACATTACCTTATCAACGCATTTATAGTAACATTTCAAGTGCACCAATTAACAAAAGAAACAAGGAATGACTAAAGCACAACATAATAAGGTAGTAAAAAGGCCAACCTAACCCTTAATAAAATTGTAACATATACACCTATAGAATGATGAGAAAATTAGTAAACTAAAATAAAAGGAAAGACAAATTAAACTAAAAAGGGCAAACATGAGGGGTAAGTGCTAGCTTTAGTTGTGTTTCTTATTTATTAACACCTTCTTGAGAAGGCCACATGCTAAAGCTTCCCTAGGGATTCTCTTAACATTTAGAACAGCTTCAGCAAAAATCACACCCATCCCCATGTACAAATGAGGCGCAATGTGACAATGGAAGAACCAAACTCCAGGATTATCTGTCTTGAATCTCAAAGCAGTCCAACCATACGGGAATATCACTGCAGTGTTCCTCAATGGTGGGTTTTTCAAGTTAAAATTTCTCTCATCACCTTGTTCAAACTTCCCTTCTCCATATCCCAAAACCCAAAAATCATGCCCATGCAAATGCCAAGGGTGAATCTCACTATTTTTCCCCTTCATTACATTAGCATTTTGGAGTATCACATCTATCACTTGGTTTAACTCCAACACGTAAACCCCACTACCAATGTTTGAATTAGGGTTCAAGGGAGGGTTGTAGATGTTGTAATCCTCTGAGAAAGTGTTTGGGGGGATTTTTGTATCAAAGGAACCGTTGACATTGAACTTCATAGAGCCTAGGTAAGGAGTTGATGGCAATACTAAAGAGACATTGTTGATGGCCCATTTAGTGTATCCATTAACAAGGTTTTGTGTATTGAGAAGGAGAAGCCTACGATCATAGTGTTGAGGAGGTTTTTCGGTTCCCTTAAGTGCAAGAATTTTGTATGTGAATGTCTTGCTACGATTGTAATCATCCCATTGAGGTGTGATTGGTGGTGGAGAAATGGGAAAATTTGAGGCAGATATTGTTTTGTAGTTTAAAATAGTTAAGCCTTGTGGGGTGTTAGGTTTTCTTCCTCTAACACCAATTGAAATCCAATAGTTCTTCTTTGGATCTTGATCTGTTGTGAGGAGGACCGAATAGGTTTCACCAGAATATATATCTATGTCATCAACAGGAAATGGTTTCACATAGTTTCCATCAGCTTCCACCACCATCAATTTGTGGTTCTTCAAGCAAAAAAAAAATCAAAAATCAAAAAATCAAATATTAGTTGCAAATCATTCATGTTGAAACTAGACATGCATGTTGAAGTAGACGTTTTACAAAAATTATAATTTTATAGGTATAAATCATATTACATATACTATAATATATTTAATATATTGCAAAGATTATAAAAGTCGACTCATTGCTAAAATCATCTCATGGTGTCATGATTTCTTTAAATGATATTACCTACAATATAAAAGTATGAGTAGTGATCTATGACATTAATTTTCATTTTACATATTGATACAAAGAATATATGTCACTAAAAAGTATTACATAGATTAAAAAGGGATGAAATCAAAGCAAATAGATAGTTTTTTTGGTTTTTTATAAAAAATAAATAAATGTGATGTGAGATATATAAAATTGTTTACATAATAACTTAGAATCACGAATGATGTTGTTTTTTTATTGTAAAAAAAGTATACATATATAAAAATTCATGGAGCAATAATAAAAACTTACCCCAATGGCCAAGTTGAGAGATGCTAAGGAAGTTGAACTAGCAATTCTAATTCTGTAGGTCTTGTTTGGATCAACATGAAAAATCTGGGGTGCACATTCTTCATTGCCTCTGAACTTACATTGGGGCAAGGAGGTGTTCATAAGATTAGCTGCCAAAGAGCAATTATATTGTCCTCTTCCATTGATAAGCAGAGACTGAAAAGGCAAAATGCTTGAAAGGTCACACAAAATTATTTCAATTCAAATGGCTTTTCTAATTAAGCTGAAACTCATAATTAATTATGTAGATAGAGTTTTTTCTTCGTTTCTTCTACTTTCTAGAGTTAACCTCACCTTGAAACTCTATTGAATCAATTAAATATTAAAAAGTACAAGGGGAGATATTTTAGATATTTTTAATCTTGGACCACTTCATCAAAATGGAGTTATTTGAATAAGCACGGCACTCTTAGAGTCTCTTCTCGTGTATCTCTCACAATTAATCTTTGGTAATCATAATTAAAAACTCGAGATACTATTTACAAGTAACAATGAAATAATTACAGTCATTTTAAATTTATTTACATTTCTCATAAATAAACTATACTTTATTTGGATACAAAGTAAACTAATTCAAACTAATATATATATATATATATATATATATATATATATATATATATATATATATATATTTTTTTT
>Ga0209489_109082_pt1 | contig 12782 bp, 6 predicted proteins | sample SiratrowhiteBW_FD_187527 | JGI IMG/M metagenome (GOLD analysis project Ga0209489, IMG submission 187527) | Root nodule microbial communities of legume samples collected from California, USA - Siratro white BW (SPAdes) (version 2) | ecosystem: Host-associated > Plants > Roots > Nodule | place: USA... | reverse complement strand
TTTTTTTTTTTTTTTTTTTTGCAATACTATATACATCTCACTGTTATCATTTTGAATCTTAATTTAAAATAATATTATTTTATTAGAAAAGAGCTAAAAAAAGACATATAATATATTAATGTAGACATTTAATATAAGATAAAATAATTAAATACTGAGATTTTTAGTAATTCCTTTGAAAATAAATGCAGTTTCTCCCTCTACTTGTTCATACTTATTAATAAAGATTAAACTCTTTCTAAAACAAAAAAAAAGTAAAAAGTAAAAGTTAATTTCTATATAAATTAAAATTAATTTATTAATAAATTAAATATAAATTTAAAAATTGATGAAATTTTATAAATTAGTTTATATAAAAGTTAGTTTCAATTTACAATAGAATATGTGCAAGTATTCCTATAAACTAATAATTAAAATGGTATCATTCTATATTATGTTATTAACATCTACTTTTGACTTTTTTTTTCTATTAATAGAATAAATGTGTCTAAATAGGACCTTTTATTTTCAAAATTAATTACAATAAAAATATTCATGTCATGGAAATCATCATAAATTAATTCCGTGAATAATAAAAACAACTTTAATTTGATAATATATTTAAGAACAAAATTATTTTAATTATAAATTTCTAAAAAATAATCCAATTTATATTAACATCTACTTTTGACTTTTTTTTCTATTAATAGAATAATTATGTCAGTAACATATTTAATGACAATAAAAGTATACTTATTTTTTTAAATGGGACCTTTTATTTTTAAAATTAATTACAATAAAAATACATTCATGTCATGGAAATCATCATAAATTAACTGGGTGAATAATAAAAACAACTTTAATTTGATAATATATTTAAGAACAAACTTATTTTAATTATAAATTTCTAAAAATAGTCCAATTTATTGAATCTTCACCAGCAGAAGATATTAGCACTTGGAAACAAAGAAAACCCAGGAGGAACAGTTGAACAATTCCTTACAAGAAAACTCACAGAGGAACAGTTGAACAATTCCATTATAATTTCACATTTCACCTCATTTATGCAGACATGTGATCTAATGAATGCAACAAGCATAATACTAATAATTATTAATTATTGAATTTCTCAATACTTGATTTTTGCCTATGGCTGAAAAATCTTAATGAAAAAAAAAAAAAAAAGGTCTAGAGAACTTTTACTCCTTAAAACAACTCAATTCATTAGTCAACCTCTCATATAAGTTCTATGAATTTTATTCAAATACACTTGTAATACTGTGAAAGAAAGTTCTTTTATTAATGGTCATAATAAGAATATTAACTTTTATAATAACTATTATTATATATAAGTAGTTGTCAATGTAACTATACCTGTCAATTAATTGAAATTTTTTTATAAATATGATTTTGAAGTAATTATTATAAAAGTTAACAAATATAACTTTAAGTCAATTTGTGGTTAAATAACACTAACTTAGAAAAATGAAACAATTTCAATAAACAATTTCTTGAGCATTGATGAAGGTTAACACCATTACCCTCTTGGGATAACACGACAAGAATAAAATATACCTTGATTTTTAGAATAAAGGTAGCATAGGCCTACGTTATTATGCCCCCATCTCACAGAATCAATTTTCATTTAAGATTCTTATAAACATAGGTAATGTTATGGTAAGTACATGTTTATTATACATTGTTATTGGGTATCAAGTTGAGCATTATACGATACCTTTTTCATCTTGTACAATACACATGACATCTTAATTGTACCAAAATGAAGTATCACCATTTGAACAGTTTAAACCCCAACTAAAAATTATCTATTTAATTTATGTTATTACTGGAAAATTCGTTAGTCAAGATTGCCTGAAGTTAAATAACTGTCGTCTAAATTTTATATAATTATTAAAGACAAATTTTCAGATATAAGTTATGTAATAATAAGTTTTATTTATATGCAACTGTTTTTTCCTGGGATTACAAATATGTAATATAACATTTATATGTAATAATAAAATTTTAAAACATTATAACATATCTAATCAAAAAGATTTAAAATAAAATGTTTAAGCGTGTGCAAAGAATTATACTAAAAAAATAATGATATGATAAAAAAAAATAAAACACTTACACTAACATCTATGAAAGTGATATATATATATATATATATATATATATATATATATATATATATATATATATATATATATATATATATAAATAATAAGTGGAATCCCCTTGTTTCTTTCAAGACTTAAAATATATAATTAAGGAATATATTTCGCTTTCATCTTTATTAATATAAAATAAATTTAATTAATTTTTTTCATCTGTTGTATGCTTCAATTTACGTATTTTTTAATTGAATCTCTACCAATTAATTTTTTTTCTAAACTTAAATTATAATAATAAAGAAAATGACTTTAATTGATGTACACGTTTCTCTTTTAGAAAATTACAATCTCAAAGAGATTTTTTTTTTCCCAAAACTATCTACCATAACTCACTATTATCATTTTGAATCTTCATTTAAAGTAATATTATTTTATCAAAAAGGAGCTAAATAAAAAAAATAGACATATAACTCATTAATGTTGACATTTAATATAAGATAAAATAATTAAAAATTGAGATTTTGAGTAATTCTTTTGAAAATAAATGCAGTCTCTCTCTACACACACCTCTCAGCATGAATTAATTAATGGTCTAGTTCTTTTTTAAAGGGTTGGATTATTGTTCATACTTATTAATAAAGATGAAAGTCTTTCTAAAAAAATAAAAAGTAAAATTTATTTCCATATAAATTAAAATTAATTTATTAATAAATTAAATATAAATTTTAAAAATTGATGAAATTTCTTTTATAAATTAGTTTATATAAAAGTTAGTTTTAGTTTATAAAGAAATTGTTGAGAAATTTGTGCAAGTGTTTGTATAAACTAATAATTAAAATGGAATCGCTCTATATTATATTATTAAAATCTATTTTTGACTTTTTTTTTTCATTGATAGAGTAAATTTGTGATTCATATATGGCTAACATTTTTAATGACAATAAAAGTATATTTATTTTTTTAAATGGGACCTTTTATTTTTAATGACAACTTTTTTTTTTATCTGCAATGCATAAACTTATAGCATGGTGGGGTCGAATGAAAAAAATGAATGTGAAATAAAGGACTCAAAGTAGTTCTTGAAGGATAAAAAAAAGTAGTTTACTTACTTTCCTTCTTACGAAAATGGTGTTTGACGTTGTCCTACAAGCAGTGTTACCAGTTGGGTAGGTAAGTTGTGAAAAATATGTTTTCAAAGCTATTTTCACATTTTTTTTTTCATAGTTATACTCTATATGCAAAAAAATAAAATAAAAAAAGTGAGAGACAAGCTTATTTAAATCTATTCCTTTTTAAAATGATTTGTAGGTGTGGAAATGAGGGAGGAGATCATCAACTCTTCCTTATAGTGGTATGGAAAAAGAAGATGAAACACAACATAACAAGTATGAGAATACGATTTTGTCCTTGCAAATTTTCATTGTGCATGAATAAATACTGTGGTATCTAAATCAGAAGCAAGATCACTGAGATAAACTTGGTAGCAAATAATCGATTATGTACATTACATATGCGTGTATTTTTTATGACATAATTATCCAAACACACTTAATCGATTATGTGTAAACTTTTGTATAATAATTGATTATCCAATACTCATAATTGTTTGTGTATATTTTTGTATACATAATTGATTATTTTACATACATAATCGATTATCCGTTTAATTTTTTGAGCTTCATTGATATATGAGTTTTTTTTGACTTGTTTGGAGTTTATATGCTTCTTTAGGTTAGCTAGCCTAACTTGAAGGTAAAATTTGAGGTTGTGAAAAAGAGCTTCATTCAAGTTTAGGTTATGATTGTATGTAAATAATATTTGTGTCTCGTTCATGTTGGGCATGAGTGTTTGTTTTGGTGCTTGTGTTTTGATAAAAAATTCAATCCTTATGTGATTGTAAATTTTTGGTTGGTCAAGCAAAATGTTTGTTGTTGTGGTACTATTTTTAGTGTTCTTGATTTGATGGTGTTATTCATGATTTGATGGTGTTGTTCTTGGTTTGCTAGGGTTGGTTGCTGTGCTTGGTTAATTTTTAATAACCTTAAATTGATCTATCATGTCATAATTATTTAAGATTGTAAAGTATTTAAAATTTTGAATTAAAAAATGTTATTTATTTTATATTTTTATTTAAGTAAGATTTTGAATAATATAGGATTTTAAATAATTTAAGAATGTTATTTATTTTAGATTTTTACTTATTTAGGATTTTAAATAATTTAGAAATTTTATTTATTTAAGATTTTTGTTTAAGTAAGATTTTGAACAATTTAAGATTTTGAATAATTTATGAATGTTGCTTATTTCATATATTCATTCAAGTAAGATTTTGAATAATTTAGTAATGTTATTTATTTTAAAATTTTATTTAAATAAGATTTTGAATAATTTAGGATTTTTATTTTTTAAAAATTTTGAATAATTTAGAAATGTTATTTATTTTAATTTTTTATTTAAATAAGAATTTGAATAATTTAGAATTTTTATTTATTTAGGAGTTGGAGTAATTTAAGAATGTTTTTTATTTGAAGATCAATACACATACCAAAATTTGATAGAGTACCGAATAAAATTGACAAATTACAACACAAAGTTCATAATTTCTGAGGCACTTTGGACTAGACAGATATTTGTTTTCATTTCATTATTTAATATTTAAGTATTATTATTGTAATGTAACTTTTTAGTTTAATAATATTGTGTTGTTTTTATTAATTTTATTAAATTTATAAGTTCATTTTAATATTTCACAATTATTTCTATCTTTACGTTTTTAAATTCTAATTTAAACAAATTTGCATTTATTCAAAATGTCTAAAAGTTTCGAACTCACCTGAAGAAGGAATAATTTTTTAATAACACATAAATGTCACATGCGTCTGATTAATCACATTTTGTTTAAAATTTATTTTAACTATAACGGGAAATTGTAATCTGACAATTTCATAAATTAAAAATAATTAATCAATAGTACCCAATAAATTAATTATTGTAAATTATTTTTAACTGTCGGGATAAATTTGCAATTCCACATTTCCATCAATTTAAAAATAAAAAATTATCAATCACACAAATTAATTATTTTCATTTTAAATTATGTTTAATCATAATAATAAATATGTAATCTTACAATTTTATTAATTAAAAATTTAAAATATCAATCATATTTGTCATATTACTTACAAATTTTCATAAATTTTTATTTTTTATTATCTTTTCTTTAAACTAAATAATCTCCCTTTTCATTTAGTTTTATTTTAAATTTATCTTTCACATTTTCTCAAATTCATCTTCAAATTCAAAGACATCCATTATGTTTGGATCCATTTAGGAGTTAGATTTATTTCAACCTTTTTTAAGTACATATCTTATTTAGTATCATATTTTTACATTTTTCAACAATTTAAGCAGTTTGGTCAATGAGATATCAACTTTTTTAAAATTACACTAAAACAGTTAAACTCAATTAAAATATTACTCAAAACAATTATATTTTTTTATGAATATCAACTAGTTTAATCAATACTAATTAGGCTTAATTTACCTTCTGAAGAACTCTATAGCATTTATAACATAGTTTAAAAAAAACTATTTTTAAATCAAAAGCAAGATTCACAGTGATAAAATAAAAAGTTAAAAGTAAGGATATTTCACATCTCCCAATTAAAGAAGTCAAGAGTATTTGTGAGGGGTATCTCTTTTGGATCAACTGATTATGATGGGCTTAAGTCCAAGTTGAAGGGGACGCGTTCTTGCTGCACCTCCATGAATTCTTCCTGCACTCATATTTTTAAAAATTATGAAAATACATCTTTTGAATTATATAATTTGAAATATAATTTTTTATTTTAAATTATTTTATATTTGAGATTATACAATTTGAATTATAATTTTTTTAATATTTCAGATTTTAAAATCTAGTAAAACATATTTTTTTAATTTTAAGTTTTATAATTCAAAATAGAAAAGGTTAGAAGGTATATGATTTATTTAATTTTTTCATAATGGATGTAATGGTCATTTTATTGAGTCTAAGAATGCGTCGTTAGGGTTATGTGTAGAGAGTCCAAATGAAAGCCCAATTTAGGAGATGGGAAAGCAACAAATAGGGCTAAAGTCAAGTTTGGCAACTAGCATGAAGGATGAAGAAGGTTCCCAGAAAGTGTGTGAGATTGAATAATCATAGAGACCAACACGTTCATTTCACTTGGACTTCCTCCTAGTCCTAGGTAGATTCACTACTCACACAGATATTTAATATTGCTTTTTAATTGATAGAACTACTTTCCCAAACAGGCTTTATCAGCATCACATACTTCTTGCCCAAGTAAAACCTTAGGCCACAAAACAAAATATTCAATTTCAAAGATCACATCAATGGGGTACCACTTCCATTTGAATATTCTCAACCATTTCTTTTTAAACTAGTAACTCTCCCCCACAAAAGTTCTTGAATACCAATATTATTATATATTAATAAACATGAACTAAAAATTAAAAATTAATTCCTCCTTGGAAAATATGACTTTCGTTGACTAAGCATTATTAATAACATGAACTAAGCATTATCTTAACATTTTAAAAATTAATCCTAGCATGATATACACCAAATAATAGTCAATTATGTAATTGGTCCTAAAGGGATGAACTAGATCTTCTTAAGTATGTCTCGAGTTCAAGTATTGTGAATGAGAAAAAAAGCAATTAAGTTATTTAAGTTTTGGTAGGTTAGACTCTTTTAAATATATGGTTTGATATTAAATTCTTGAACCAATGAAGTATAGTTTAAATTTTTAAATTGGTTAAGTCGAGCATGTAAATTGTTTAAAGATTTGGTATATGTATTACGGTTTTATGAATTTAAAAAAAAAAAAAAAAAACTTTAGAATGGGTACTCTTTATTTTTAGAGAATTAGTTCCATGATGGTGCTTTATTGAATATATTTGAGATCAATGTCAAATCTAGAAAGACCAAATTTAAGTGCATATTTAGATGTTGGATTAAGCTAATTAGAATTGAAATTTTATTTTAATAATTTGCACAACAAAACATTTATTAAATCACATATTAGATACATCCAATAAGAAAAACATCATAAGTTTTTTCTAATATAGAATGCACTAATTAGTTAGTATGTGCAAAATTTACTGTTTGGAGTGAAGAAAAGGGAAAAAGAAAGAAAGTGGAAGTCAAAGGATTTGGAAAAGGGTTTGATGCAAGGTGGGGAAATTGAAGAGAAAGGGACAATATATGAGTGGAGGAATTAAAAACAGGTGGTGATGTAATTCCTTAATCTCTGCCCAAATAAATAAATGCGTTTGAAGGAAACATCCAGGTATCTTCCACACACCATGATCATATAAGTCATGCATTACGTTTCTTCAATTGAATCTGCAATTTTTTAATTCACTTTCTTGCACATCACATCATAGGAATATTCTCCATATACCTTCTATTTTTCTATATTCCCATGTCCTTTTAATGGCAAGTGAAGCAGGTTCAAAAAGGCAGCATAATTAGGCACTTAGCAACAAGTAAACAAAGTGAGCATAGGAAAAAGGCAGAATGCATGCAACACTTTTTGATAAATTTGTCTAATGTTTCTGACTACTACATGCATGCATGTTTTCTTGTGCAAGTGCCACACTATTTAAATTTAGAGCAATTATATCTTCACACTTTTTTTCTTTAATAAAATATTATATAATCAAATAATATATATATATATATATATATATATATATATATATATATATATATATAGTTATGAAGTGAATATATAAAATGAACAGTAATATCACTGAATTGGTCTTCTTTTTATGATGAGCTGAAATATAGTTTAGTATGTATGCGTTAATTTGTGTGCCGCGCCGTATTTTTCTTTACTTGTTTGACGCACCACAAAATAATTGTATATATTTTTTTCTGCACCTGAAATTATTGTATCAACACCAAATTAGTTATTTTCTTTTTTAATTTAAACTTAATTTATTCTTAGAAAAATGATTTGTGAAAGAAAAATTATGTCACTTACATATTATAAATTATTTTTATTTTCAATTGATGTAAATTTTCTATAAAAATATTAAAAGAGAAAAAAATATTACAATTCAACTAAGAAAGGTGAATTGTTTGAAAAAAAGAGTATAAATTAAAAAAAAAATGATGGATTCAAGTTAATATGTTGTAATTAGCTTAAGTATTGACTAATTCAAGTTGTGATGTAGGAAAATCAATATTAATTGGTGGAAAGGAAATGAATGCATGATTAATAATAATTAATTTGAGAGGGGACAGAACACAATGTTGATTTTTCGCATCACAAGGCAGGTCCACACATTACATAGTATAAACAAGAGAACAGTCACAATTCATGAACTCAACATTCATTACATGACGGTAATACCTATACTAAAAGAAAAACGTGTGTAGACTATTCCTGTGATTGGCTTTTGTTTAATTTGTTGGAGGACAAGAACCTAAAATAATGGAAATGTTGTTGGTGTTGTGTTGGTTTGTGTTAAGCATTAATTAACTAACCAATTCAAAGCCAAAACGCAGGTAACTGATGACGCTGCTCTGCATACGTCTGCACCAAACAACTAACTTCATGGGCTCTTTCCCCAAAATTGAAAAAAGGTCAGGTTTTGTCATTTAAATATAAATAAATTATAAAAAAAAGTAGTAATATTTTTAGGATTTAAGTATAAATAAATTGTCAGACTAGTAAGTCACATACATTAATAATAGGATAATTACTAAAAAATATAAAAAATATTTCTTTTACGGAATTAAGAATATTAAGTAAAGTTGACTAACATTCTTAATAAATACTATATTAAGTATTTGTATTATATTAAGACATTCTTATTTTTCTTGTTTTTTCTTTATATTTAATACAAAATTTAAAATCGATCAACTAATAGAATAAAAAACTGAATATCTATATTAAGTAAGTCTCACTAAAAACCAGCATCTAATCCATTAGAAGAATTATAGGTAAAAATCAATCTCACATTTTTGTGTTAGAGTGGTTTTTTTTACCTATTATACAAAACATTTATGCAATAAACCCTTTCAACCTTCATTACTTGATGTTTTTATTTAAGTAATTTAGACTATTAGTAAAACTAGAATATCTTCTTTCATTAATATGTTATTATAATTAATACTAAATCATAATGGTCATGATAGTATCAGACATATGTTATTATAATTAATACTAAATCATAATGATCATGATAGTATCAGACATATGTCAATACATACACTCACTCCTCGTGTATAAATATACTCAGCACATCAATCCAACAATTCAATACATACTAAAAAAACAAAATCAAATACTCACTAAACTATATAACATGCATTTACAACATATGTCACTTAATCAAATACTCACTAAACTATATAACATGCATTTACAACATATATCATTTAAGCAAGACAATTTTATTTGAGTTATACACTCTTGTCTAAACGACCTATCTTCACTAAAATATAAGAATATATTTCTCTTAAGATGCCAACACAAAACTTAAGTAACTCCTTATCTTAAGCGATAACAACTTAAGAGGAGTGAAAGTTGGTTTGGCCTCTTCCTCACTTGAACAAATGTTTGAGCACTGAACTCCTAAGGAAGAGAATCAACATTTACTTTCTCTTTGTTTAAGCATCACATCACTGCTTTGAGAGACGTGACTTAGTGTAATGAGACAATAACTTTAAATTTGACATTAAATCTTAAATACTACATCACTTAAATAATCACTTGTCACTTAAGTAAGAAGAATTATAAAAGAGATAACATTACTTTAAGATCTCTTACTCAAATTACAAGTTATATCTTAAAAAATAAACTTAAATATTAATGAAATACACAACTAATTATTTAAAATTCATTTCGTAACTTGATGATTAAATGATAAATTCAAAGAACTATATTTTAATCCAAAACATAAATTTTTAAAGACTATAAAAAACAATTCAAATTTTCCAACATATAGTTTATATTTGTTTGATGATATTATTCCAATCTCAATTCAAATTTAAAAAATACAACAACTAAAATATGAATGATCCTATCTAATTGTTTGAATTTCACAATCCAAACACTTTTAGGTACATGTCTCAAAGCATATTTAATAAAAAAAATTAACTCATCTTTATTCTAACTTAATCCACAATTTTTTTTTTCTAAATCAAGTTCTAAACTTCAAGATTGCCACAAACTTATGAATCTACATATCACATGAGCTTAATACGTTATGAGTTGATCTATGAATCTTACCCAAATGAAGGGAAAATGAAAAGAAAAAAAAAGAGAAATTAAACTACATGAAATAAGAAAATTTTCCTACTCAAAATCTTGAGTAAAAGCTAGTCAACCCAAAAATTTAGAAAAAATATAAAAATTTGAATTCTTAAAAGATAAGCTTTATACTTAAAAGAAAAATTAAATATTTTATATCTATTTATACTTTTTTAATAATTATTTCAGTATCCATTATACTTAAACTTATTTCTTGATAAAAAAAAAACTTACACTTATTTCTCTTAAACCTGAACGAAATGATCGTAGAGCATGCGGACCACAAATCATAAAACGGCAACAAAACTAAAATATAACAAATATTATATAGTAGTATAGTTTAGAAATTAATAGAAAAATATTAAGAAAGAGAATAGGATATACAAAAAGATATTCTTCGACAATTTCTTTTAATTACTTGAAAAAAAAGTGCAAAAAGTGGACCAAAAGGAAATGTCATGCTTAAGATCCACAATATGTTGACACGAGGCACACCGTTGAGTAGAGCAAGGAACACGACACTTTCTGGTGGTGGGCACACAGTGAACAAAACGCAATAATGGTTGGTCGTTTAGCAAAAACAGTCAACCGAGGCTAAATACAAGGGAGCCGACATTTGAAACAAACGTAAGCGATGACAGAATCATAACAAAAGTAGAACAGTCTCACGTGCGTCACATCCACTTATGTACTGCCACGTGGCCAGCCCTACCTTGTTCGAACAGACCTTGTCACGCTGATCACATTATTTTTTATTTTTTAATTAGTATTAAATTCGTTCAATGGATTTGGCCTCCACCTCCTCAACGCACGTGTGGAATTCACTTTGTTTCTGCTATCTCTTCACGCTATAAAACCCACCCAAGGAATCCTCTTTCACACGTTTCAAGTCGCAGAGCAAAGCAGAGCCAACAACATTCACCAACAACAACTACAACAGCAGCAAAAAGAACTTGCAAATCAGAAGAATTTTGAGAAGAGGAAAAGCGAATGAAGGGTGAATTAGAGTTGCCACCTGGGTTCAGGTTTCACCCCACCGATGATGAATTGGTGAATCACTATCTCTGTAGGAAATGCGCTGGTCAACCAATTGCTGCTCCTATCATCAAAGAGATCGATTTGTACAAGTTTGATCCATGGCAGCTTCCAGGTCCGTTTAATTTCTCGTGGGTTTCGTGTAGTTTCAATTTGTATGATTCAATTCACTGATGATGAGATTCTGCTGCAGAAATGGGATTTTACGGCGAGAAAGAATGGTACTTCTTTTCTCCTCGGGACCGCAAATACCCCAACGGCTCACGCCCGAATCGCGCCGCCGGAAGTGGGTATTGGAAGGCCACCGGCGCCGATAAACCGATCGGAAAGCCGAAGGCGCTTGGGATCAAGAAAGCTCTGGTTTTTTACTCGGGAAAAGCCCCCAAAGGAGAGAAAACCAATTGGATCATGCACGAATATCGCCTCGCCAATGTTGACCGATCAGCCTCCAAGAAAAATAACAACCTCAGGGTATGTCTTCATTTTATTTTATTTTTTTATTTTTTTCTCTTTTGATTTGCTTTGTTTTAAAAGTTTCTGATTTTGGTGTTATTATGCAGCTTGACGATTGGGTGTTGTGTCGAATTTACAACAAGAAAGGGAAGATTGAGAAATACAACATGGGGGCACCCAAAATAGAGCCTGTGGTGATTCATAATTTCGATCACGAGATGAAGCCGGAGATTGAGAAGCTTTGGAATGAGCCATTGTTTATGGAGAGTTCAGATTCGATGCATAGGTTGCAGACTGACTCGAGCGGTTCGGAGCAGGTGGTTTCGCCGGACCTGAGGTGGGAGAGGGAGGTGCAGAGCCACCCCAGATGGAATGACATAGGACTACAGCTAGAAAACGCGTTTGATTTTGAATACAATTACTTTGACAATAATAACCTTTCGGTGGATGATCCTTTCGGGAATGTTGAGTACCAAATGGGCCAAGTGTTCCCCCTGGAAGCCCTATTGATGTGAAAATGAAAGCTTTTGGACAAGGGGGCTTCATTACTTCCCTAACATGGGACCCCTTCCCCCAAATATCTTCATTGTTTTTGTAAAGTCAGCATTGGTATGCGATTGCATTCACCTAACTACTACCACCACACGTGGAGTCAGGCTTAGTGTGTGGACCGAGCAGAGGTGCACGTGTAGTAACTATTCTTGTTCTTTGTTCTAGAGAGGTCAGGGAATGTTGAATTCCGCTGAAATGGGCTACTTGGATTAGGTGTGAAGGGAAACACAAATAAGGGAAATGAGTAAAGAGCAGATTAGGAGCAGAATGATCTCAGGAAGGTGTTGATTCATAGGATATTGGAGGGTTACATGTAGCTGTAGGGACTCCA
>Ga0209489_109081_pt1 | contig 12787 bp, 10 predicted proteins | sample SiratrowhiteBW_FD_187527 | JGI IMG/M metagenome (GOLD analysis project Ga0209489, IMG submission 187527) | Root nodule microbial communities of legume samples collected from California, USA - Siratro white BW (SPAdes) (version 2) | ecosystem: Host-associated > Plants > Roots > Nodule | place... | reverse complement strand
TATTTGCATATCATGAGTGGGGCCCTATACCCGGGTCTGTGAAGCTTAAAAATAGAGGAGTCGCGTAGCAATATTGGGGGATATACTTCCTTTCCTGGTCGTTGTGAAAGCTCCAGCTAGGTCTGTTTGCTTTATTCTCATATCTATAAAGGTCATTATTGACTGATATGAATGCGTAGTAAAGTGAGTCATGGCTCTAGTGACCTTTAATAGGAATTAGGATAAAGCTATCCTGTGTGAGCTCATTTAAAACATCGTATAACTGTATCCATTAGGTCAAACCATAATTAGGGTACTAAGAGAGACTTTTTACAACATTGCTGTTCATTATACAAGTATTAAAAATTAAAAAAATATCAATCTCATCTTGTTTCCTTTGTATACAATACATCCTTTATTTTCAAAGTCAATCTCATATTTTTTAAAGAAAATTTGTGACAGTGGTCTAAGAACCTTTCTTTCTTGGAAGTTTACTTGTATACTTTCTAACACTTTTCTTTTAAGAAAGGAGAGATTTTTTTTTCTATTCATATGCATTAATTTCATTTTTTTTCACATACTTTTTGGTTAAAAAAGAATTAATTTTTGGAAAATAAAAAAATAAAAATATTAATCTCATTTTTATGTATCACATATTCTCTATCTAAAAAAACAAAAATGGTTTAAAAAAAACACTAATATCGTGCATGACATTTTTTTTCTAAAAAAGTAATAATAATAAAAATATTATACAAAATAAAAAATATTAGTCCCATTTTGCATAATATATTTTCATTTATTTTCTTAAAAAATGATTTTGAAAAAAAAACATTAATCTCATTTTTCTATTACATATTTTTATTTTATTTCTAAAAAATGATAGAAATAAGGAAAAACATTAAACATTTTTTTTCTGACATACATTACATACATTTTAGGATTTGAAAAATAAAAAATATTAAACAATTTTTGTCTCACATATATTACATATTCTTTTTTTTTAAAAAATAATTTTTGAAAATAAAAAAACATCAATCTCATTTTGCATTGCATAATTTCATTATTTTTTAAAAATTGATTTTGGAAAATAAAAAAAACATTCAATATTTTTCTAGCATGCATTACATCATGCATTACATACTTTCTAAAATTTGAAAAAGAAAACATTAAACATTTTTGTCTACATGCATTGTATATTTTCTTTCTTCTAAAAAAATGATTTTGGGCAATAGAAATAAAGAACAAAATTAAACATTTTTTCCTCACATACATTACATACATTTTAGCATTTGAAAAATAAAAAATATTAAACATTTTTTTGTCTCACATACATTGCATATTCTTTTTTTTAGATTTTTGAAAATAAAAAACCATCAATCCCATCGCATTGCATATTTTCATTCTTTTCTTTAAAATGATTTTGGAAAATAAAAATAAAAAAACATTAAACATTTTTCTAGCATGCATTACATTCTTTTGAAAATTTGAAAAAAAAATATTAAACATTTTTGTCTCACATGCATTGTATATTTTCTTTCTTCTAACAAATGATTAATCTCATCTTGCATTTCATATTTCCTATTTTCTAAAAAATGATTTTGGAGAAATAAAAAAATAAAAAATATTAAATATTTTCCTGACATGCGTTACATATTTTAATTTTCATATCAATGAAAAATATATTCTCATACATTCTTACATACATCCATTTATACAAAAAATATATATTTTCATTCGTTCATACCTTCTCATGATATAAAAAGAAAAAAGACTTTTTCATGCATCATACATTCATTTTCATCTAAAGTTTCATGCACTACTCATATACTCCATGTAAATAACACATATACATTATAAAAATTTCAAATAGAGTCAATACATCTTCATAGCCTCATGCATTGATGCATTTTCAAAGTTTTATTCAAACAAGCAAAGAAAAAAAAGTATAGGATTCATTTTCATATTTTTATAGATTTAATAAATGCAACCTACATTCAATAAACAAAAATAAAAAATATTCATTTTCATCATGCATTCATTTATGTCTCTTCGTCAGAATTCTCAAATAAATTTCAAATAAATTTTATGCATATGTTCATGCACTCTCATTGCACTTATACACTTCTTTCTTCAAAAAAAAAATGTTGTCATCAAATAAAAAATTAGTTATTCATTTTGTTTTAAAAAAAATCATACCTTCTAAAAAATAAAAGATCATTCCTAAATACATTTTCTTAAAAAATTTCATGCATAAAAAAAATAATAAAACAAAAACATCAAAACAAAAAAATTCAAGAAATAAAAATAGAAGTTTTGTGCATTCTTATTCATTAAAAAATAGATTCCTATTCATACATGAAAAAAGAGATAAAGTTTTTTTTATGCATTCGCCTATGCAAAATCAAAAAAATATAGTTTTGATGTATTCATCTATGCATTTTCATATTAAAAAAAAAGAAATTTTATGCACTCATTTGTATATTCTCCAAAAAAAATTAAAAAATGAAAAATAAAGTTATATGCATTTTCACATCATCATACATTCAATAAACAAAAATGAAAAATATACATTTTCTACGTTCATTTTCTACATGCACTTTCTACATGCATTTTCATCATGCATTCATTTATGTCTCTTCATAGGAATTCTCAAATAAAATTTCATGCATATGTTCATGCATTCTCATTGCACTTATGCATTTCTTTTAAATGTTGATATTAAATAATAATAACAAAAAAAAATTAAAAAATAAAATTACATACCTTCTAAAAAGGGAAAGATAAACAATGATTTCATGTGTTCATAATGCATTTTCTTTTAAAGAAAGAAACTTTTTCATGCATTCAAATTTCATACATCCATATATTTGCATTTAAAAAAATCATAAATGAATTCCTAAAAAATTTCACGCATAAAAAAATATACAAAAAAAGACAAAGCAAAACAAAAATAATTGTAGTTGTTGCTTAATTAGTTTGTATTTTTAAACATCTTTTTCTAATTTGTTCCCATAGAAAAAATATTAACATGCATACATGATTTAGTTTTGCATGCATCTTACAGTTAGACATGCATCATACTCTAAATAAGTATCATACATTTAGACATTCATCACACATCTAAACATGCACCACATATCTTAATATACATCATACATTGACACGTGCATCATACATCTTCAAAGACATCCATATTACATTCTATAACATGCTTTTTTTTTTCTTTGCAGAAATTTTGAAAATACATTTTAAAAGAAATATAAAATAAAAAATAGTTTTATGCATTTTTCATACATTCTCATAAAAAAAAGAAAAAATAAAAATAGAGTTTTATGCATTCATCTCAACCAAAACAAAGAAAAACAAATAGGAAATAGAGTTTTATGAATTCATACATGCATCCTTATTAAAAAAATAGTTCTCATTTCCAAAAAAAACAATAGTCATTCATGCATTCATAGAGTTTTTATGCATTCATCTATGCATTCTCATTTACAAAAATAAAAAATAGAGTTTATACCTACCTTCTAAAAAAAATCGAAAATCAATAATGAAAAATAGAGCTTTATGCATGCATTCTTATTCAATCAAAAATAAAAATATGCATTTTCATATCATCATTCATTCAACAGAAATTATGCATTCCATGTATATGTACATACGTTCTCAATGCACTCATGCATCTCTTCCCAAATGCCCATATAAAAAAATCAAGAATATCAAAAATGAAAAATATTGCATTCATACATTTGTCTCACTTCTTTCAATATTTATTTCGAGACCCGGTCATGGTCTCAACTCATTTTTTTTAATTGCATTTGAGATCCTCTCTGTATTGTGAAGGTCTTGACCTTACTAAAAAAAGAAAGACAAGCGCGAATAAAATTTCTCTTGAAAAAATATGAAATAAAATAACAAAAAAAAATCAGTCATTTTTTTTTCTTTAAAAACAGGAGAAAGGAAGTTTGCAATATAATGATTATGAGAGACATTGAACTTTTTAAAAAAAAAATAAATATATTTTTGTAAATACACCCTCATTTAAAAATTTGTAGATACTGTTATCTTTTGAAATTTTGTACATATATCAAATTTTTGTACATATGTTTTTTTTTTTTAAAAAAACCTTTTGTATATACATTATTGGCATTGAAAATTTTTGTAAATACATATACATTTTCTTCTAAAAATTTATACATATTTTTCTGAAAAAGTAATACATTTGAGCATATATTATAATTGAAAAGATAAAAAGAAAAACAGAAAAATATATAATGTAGAGCATTTATTCATGCATATCATTAAAAAATTGAAAAATAATTTTGGGGATCCATTCATGCATTACCATTCAAGAAATTAAAAAACATTGAAAATTAAAAAAAAAACAACCATAGATTTTCATGCATCTATATATGCATTCACAAAATATTTAATATATTTTTTCTAACATTTTGTACATTGTATATGCATTCCCAAAAGTTCCATTTATATATGCATTCTAAAAAAAAAAAAATTGTATGCATTCAAAAAAAATCATGCATTCATAAATGCATTTTCAAAAAGAAAAAAAAAATCACGTCTTCATAAATGTATTTTCCCATAAAAAAAAATCATTAATACATACATTATATACATTATATATGCATTCAAAAAAAAATCATGCATTCATAAATGCATTTTCAAAAAGAAAAAGTCCAAAATTTCATGAATGCATTTTCTTATAAAAAAAAATCATTCATACATACATACATACATTATATACATTATATATGCATTCAAAAAATAATAATGCATTCATAAATGCATTTTCAAAAAAAAAGTCCAAAATTTCATGAATGCATTTTCTCATAAAAAAAATCATTCAGATATACATTATATATGCATTAAAAAAAAATCATGCGTTCATAAATGCATTTTCAAAAAGAAAAAGTCCAAAATTTTATGAATGCATTTTCTCATAAAAAGAAATTCAGACATACATTATATATGCATTAAAAAAAAAACACACATTCATAAATGCATTTTCAAAAAGAAAAAGTCCAAAATTTCATAAATCCATTTTCTTATAAAATAAAAAAACCATCTAAACATACATTATATATGCATTAAAAAAATCACACATTCATAAATGCATTTTTAAAAACGAAAAGTCCAAAATTTCATAAATGTATTTTCTCACAAAAAAAATTCATTCAAACATACATCATATATGCATTAAAAAAAATCATACATTCATAAAAGCATTTTTTTCAGAAAAAAATCATTCATAAGTGCATTTTTTGAAAAATCATGCATTCATAAATACATTTTCAAAAACAAAAAGTCAAAAATTTCATAAATGCATTTAAAAAAGTCTAAAATTTCATAGATGTGTTTTCTTAAAAGAAAAAAAAAAAAAGAGAAAGATATGGTGAGTCATTTGTTCATGGATCATTGAATTCACAAGCTTGCAAATAATAATAAAATGGGGATCATTCAAGCGAAATGTTTAATAAAGGTAAAAATTGGCTTTTCTAAGGAAACATTTGCATGCACGGTGTTTGTTACCTATTGCCCTTCCCAAAATTACAAGTTTTCCCAAAATTTCCTAAATTCGCAAAATTCTCAAATGAAAGGATTGTCCAAATGGTTACCATTACCTAAGAATATTTTTACACTGGGGCAAAATGTCAGTTTTCTATTAGTTGACCAATCTCCTAGCTCTATTCTTTCGGGGCATTCGAAAAAAGCCTGTTAGATTGAAAATCCAAAAGGGCGATCTAAGCAAAAGATAGGACAATAAAGAAAAGAAAAAAAAAGAAAAATGCACGTGTCAGAAGTCGTTAATTTTGTTTCATTGTTAAACTCTTTGAAAATCAAGCAATCATGATTCAAAATGATATATAACCGTATTTCTATATTCAAAACACTTTTGTAAATCCTTTGTACCCTCTTTGAGCCAAAAAAATAAAAATATTTCTTTCAAATACCCCTAATGAGGATCATCAACAATTTGAAGCTTAGTTTAAGGTTTCGATAGAAGAAATCCATAAACAATTTATATGTCAAAGCTCCTAATTCATCAAGAGAGGAGTATCATCAGAAGTTTTTGAAAGCCTAAAAGAAAATGCACATCAGGCAAAGAGTACATCGAAAGCTTCTCAAGAAAAGAAAAAAACATGAAAAAAAAGCCAAAAAAAATTCAAAAATAAAAAGAAAAAAGGAGAGAAAAAAAAAAGAAAGAAAGAAAGGAAGTAAAAAAAAAATATTCCCAAAAGTTCATCAAAGAGGGAGTACAACAAAGACTCTCTAATAAGAAAGAAAATAGAAAGAAGGTACATGATACAATGGAAGATAACCTTGATTTACAACATTTGGTTGATGATCCTTGTTTAAAAAAATCAAACCCAAAAAAAATATTTTTTGTGCCTTTATATCCTTTTTCTTCACAATCCTATAACCTCTAGCATGTTACAAGCCCAATAAAATCCATATTGATTGATGAATAATTGCAATGATTTTCATAAAGTTTAGCTCTGTAACAAGAGGATGTGATTGATAATACGTGGAAAAAAAATGAAAAAATGAATGAAAATGAAAAAAGAAAGAAGTCTACTAGAATGTCTTTTTCAAAAGAGAGTCATCTATACACAAGTCAACTGAGAATGAAACATCAGAAGTGACACTAGGGCATCTGATACCCTTGCTTTCCCTCACATATATCTCATCATACACACCTACTGAGGCAATCCTATTTTCAATATCATTGTCATCCCTCATGCTACACTAGGCCAATTCAATTTTCATTTATACCTTTATTACCCAGTTTTGTCACCTTACCAAGACAAGCAGTCCTTCATAGCAATTCTCATCATTCCCCTTGTTCATACAAACTGGGGCAATTGCAAAGCTTATTTCCTTTCATGACCAGCCTTTTATACTACCCTTACCCTCCAAGCTTAAAGCTCATATAGCCAGCCTAACATACTAAAATTGGGGCAATCGTGTCGGAAGATTTGCATCTTCACTATTTTTTAAATACCTCAAATTCCCTAAAAGCTCACCTTTTATCCATGGGTTTAAGCATGCATCTAAGCAGTGTTTCCAAAAGGAAAGTTGATGGTTACACCCTATTGACATCAGCTTCGAGTGACCCTAAATTTTCTTAAAAAATGAGAAATTGATACCCAGTGAATTCAATGATTGCTAAGAACTTTTGATTCGACACATTTAAATCTTGACTTGAAAAAAAGAGGACTGTGACACATTTTTTTTTACTTTGCAATTTGTAAATAAAAGAAAAAAATCATAAAAAAAAAATCTTTTGTACATACTTTTTTAATAAACATCGATCATTTGTACATACTCTTTGAGTATAAAAAATACTATATTTTCATTTTAAGATCAAATTCATACAAACATGTATTTTTTTTTTCAAAATAATAAAAAGTCATGATGTTCAAGAGAAAATCAAATTTCATGCATTTATATATGCATTTTTCAAAAATAATAAAACTAAAAATCAAGTTTTATGCATTCATAAATGCATTCTTTTTTAAAAAAAAAATCAAAATCAAAAAGACAAAAAATTAATGCATTCAAACATGCATTTTCTTTCATAAAATTCACACAGAGCATTCATATATGCATTCTTCAAAAATAATCATTCAAAAAAATCAAGTTTCATTCATAAATACAATCTTAAAAAAAATCGAAAAGGCAAAAATAAAGTTGCATGCATTTTTATTCAAAATAAAATAAAAAAAATCAAAGTTCTATTCATATGTGTATTATTAAAAAAAGAACAAAAATAAAAAATTCACATTCAAACAAAGTTTCATGCATTCACATATGCATTTTCAAAAAGAATATAATCTAAAATTCACATTCAAGCGCATTCAAACATGCATATTCATTCAAACTAAAGATTCAAATTCAATCAAAAACTCCATGCATCGTCCAAAAAAAAAATAATAACAAAAATTCAAATTTCATAGATTCAAACATGCATTTTCAATTAAAAATTTCATGTATTCATCAAATAAAAAAACAAATTTCATGAATTCTTATATACATTTTTCAAAATAAAAAATTAATATTCAAACAAATTCCATGCACTCAAACATGCATTTTTCATTCAGAAAATTCTCAAAGTTTCATGCATTCATAAATGCACTGTTAAAAAAGAACAAAATGTAAAATTTTATGCATCCAAACATGCATTTTCATTCAAACTAAAGATTTAAATTCAATCAAAAACTCCATGCATCATTCATAAAAATAACAAAAAAAATCAAATTTATGCATTCAAACATGCATTTTCAAATTCAACTAAAATTTTCATGCATTCATAAATACATCAAGCAAAAAAATCAAATTTCATACATTCTTGTATGCATTTTTTCAAAAAGAATAAAATAAAAAATTCATATTCAAACCAATTTGATGTATTTTAATATGCATTCTTAAAAAAAATTAAATTACATTTCATGCATTCATAAATGCATCCTTCAAAAAAACAGAAAAAAACTTCATGCATTGTCATGCATCCAACATACATCTTGCAACATGGAAGTATCAAACTTCATATAAATCAACATAAGGTATTATTAGAGAAAGGACTCAATCGAATCTCTAAAGAGAAAGGACTCAATGTCGTATCTCTATTTGAAGAAAGAACTCAATGTTGTATCTTCAGTTCAGTTTATATTTAGGGAAAGGACTCAATGTTGTATCCTATTAGAGAAAAGGACTCAATGTCTTATCTCTATTTGAAGAAAGAACTCAATGTTGTATCTTCAGTTCAGTTTATATTTAAGGAGAGGACTCAATGTTGTATTCCTATTAGAGAAAGGACTCAATGTCGTATCTCTTTGAAGAAAGGACTCAATGTCGTATCTTCAATTTGCGTTGGAGAAAGGTCTCAATGTCGTATCTCCACATTCTACAACACGGTTGTGTAGTCTTAGTGATATTGTCCGGAGATTTATATAAAATTAACAACCCTCTCGTCTTAGTACAAGGTCAGTTCAATTCAAAGCAATGACCCTCTCGTCTTAGTACAAGGTCAGTTTAAGGTACATGACCCTTTCGTCTTAGTACAAGGTCTCGGCCTCTATTTACATTTATTTTATTGCCTTTTATTTTCAAACCGAACGAAATTAGTGTTTTTGTCAGATTATTTGGCAAAATTTAAGTAAGGAGGGGTAGCTGTCAACACCCAATTTCGTCGGGGCAAATAAAAAAAAAAGATAAAATAAAAAAAAAGTAAGAATAAGAAAATAAAACTTTTTAACATATGTTATTTAGTTTCTTTGTCATTTAGGATAAATAATAAAAAGAATTTGACTTTATAAATAAGGTTTGATTAAATAATAATAAAAAATAAGATAAAATGAAATTTGTAAAAAAAAGTGATAAAACAACAAAAGAAGGTGTTGGGTCTGTCTTAAAATAAATTGAATAGAAAATTAAGTGAACGGAGGTTCATTTATAAAAATGTAATAGGATAGACTTTGATGAAGTCAGGTAGCGGAAGTAATAAGGTGTACTTTTATCAGAACAATATGGAAACACCTTGAACACAATCAATTAATCCAAACAAGAATTAATATGCATTCGAAAACAAAAGAATAAATCAACACCAATAGTTAATGTGGAAAAAATCTCTCAATAGAGATAAAAAAAACATACGGGACAGTAAATACTCCAATAATACCAAAACAAAGTTATAATGAGTCTCACAAAAACCAATCAAAGAGCATATCAATACAACTATTCATAATCCTCAAATGGTCACCAACAATGACCAAAAATATCAATAAATTTAAATTGAAAGGAAGAGTTCAAGAATCTTGTCACCAAAAAAAATTGTCACTATTCACGAATTATCAAGAAACAAACTAGAGCACCTATTTCAAATCCAACCGTCCAAAACAACGTATTGTGAGTGATAAAACTCCAGTAAAAATTTCAGAGCAATTGGAGAAGATTTCACAGTTGGATTTTCAAAACAACCAAGAATGACGGTAACAGGAACTTTCTGCGGACAACAGCTTTATGCATACAACATCTCTTCACAAAATTCCTTATGCTTCTACAAACTGTTCAGATTGAAGAAATATGAGTGAGGAATCTTCAATAAAAATTATAGCTCGATCATACAAGGTTTTACCATTGGATCTTTAAAATAACTAACACAAGTTGCTACAGGAATTAGCTGTGAATCTCTCTCTCTGCTTCAAAGCGGTTGTTCACACATTTCTCCACACACACCAATGCTCTCATAGTTACACACCCTTAGGGTTAGCCTTTTACCCTAATTATAATGTGGATGCATGATATTAGACCTGTCATGTGTCATGGACACTCTAAAAAATAATAGGTTTGAGCCTCACAAGGAGAGAACCAAACCAATAAATCTCCCCTTTCTCAACTAGGTTGAGGTCCTCATCAATCTGACGATAGAGCAACATGTTTCATGCTTTTTTTAGGCAATGTCTTTGTTACCATAACAACATTGTTATCATCAAAATGCAACTAATCACTTATTTCTGATTTTCTTGAATGTAGGTGACTTTTGAAAGACACTCTATTTTGCTTCTTAGCAAAGCAATGATAATTTTTCTGTAAATGTGTCTTTTCAACACCAGACAATACATTCTTTTTGACTAAAGTAGCCATCCCTTTCTCACTCATATGACATACCCTCTTATGCCTCAAGTTAGTTCCATCAACAAACTCAACTGCATGAACAACATCTTTTACAATCTTAGTATGAGTTATGTAAAGTGTAGAGTGCTTAGTACCTCTTCCCACAACCATGGAACCCCTTAGTGAGCTTCCAACTATCACGTGAAAATAAACTGGTATAATTTTCATCACACAACTTACCAACAGAAAGTAAGTTTAACCGGACATTTGGAACATGCTTCACATGTTTCAAAATTAATCTAGAGCCATTGAACATCTCCAAGCAAACCTGTCCAAAACCAACAGATCTTACTACACCTTCATGGGCCATTTTCGCACTGCCAAAATCACCAGTTGTATATGGAGTAAACAAATCTCTCCTGGATGTGAAATGAAAAGAAGTAACACTATCAATCACCCAACTAGTTGAGTTATCAACAAGATTCATAGACTCAAACTCATGAACTAAAAGGAAACCAACAAAAGTTGCATTGACCTTGTCTTCATTATCACTGTCATCTTTACCCTTGTCATTGCTATCCTTCTCACTTTTATTTTTCAACTTCCAACAATATTTCTTTATGTACCCCTTCTTATGACAATAATGACACTCAACATCTTTGTACCTGCCTTTAGAGTTGCTCCTACTTTGATCTATATCTTTCGGAGCATGACTGTTGCTTCTCCCCCTATACTCAGAAACCAAAATATCTGAATGAGATGATGTACCTGTGACTTTCTTCTCATTTCTTCATTTGAAACACTACTCTTGGCAAGGTCCATAGAGATGACACCATCAGGAGCACAACTGGACAATGAAGTTATGAGAATTTTCCATGAATCTGGTAAGGAGCCAAGAAGCAACAATCCTTGAATTTCTTCATCAAACTTAATACTCATAGTCGATAACTTATTCATAATTCTTTGAAAGTTGTTCAAGTGATCTGTCATTGATGTCCCATCAGAATATTTCCAAGTTAACCATTGCTTTATCAAAAACATCTTGTTATTCCCAGTCTTTCTAGCATATAATTGTTCAAGCTTAGTCCACAGAGCCCGAGCATTTGTCTCCCAATAATATCATTTAACATATCATCATTAAACCACATTCTAATATATCCAGAGACTTGTCTATGCAAGAGATTCCATCCTTCATCACTTATATTACTAGGCTTCTCAATACCAAAAAAGAGGTTTATAAAATCTTTTCACATAAAGCAAATCTTCGATTTTCTCCTTCCAAATATTATAATTGGAGTCATTCAAAGTAATCATTCTACTAGTGTTAGTTTTCATTGTTCACCAAACCACAAGCCTCGAACCGAAGAGCTTTGATACTAGTTGATGGAGTTAGGAACCGAAAGCAATAAGATTCAATTTTATCATAACAATGTGGAAACACCTTGAATGCAATCAATAAATCTAAAGAAGAACTAACATGAATTCGAAAACAAGAATAAATCAACACCAATAATTAATGTGGAAAAAACTTCTCAATAGAGATAAAAAAACTCACGGGACGATAAATACTCCAATAAGATTGAAACAAAGGTACAATGAGTCTCACAAAAACCAATCAAAGAACATATCAATACAACTCTTCCTAATCCTCAAATGGTCACCAACAATAGTCCAACGTATAAGCAAATTTAAATTTAAAGGAAGAGTTCAAGAATCCCGTCACTAAAAAAATTGTCACTGTTCACGAATTGTTTAGAAACAAACTAGAGTTCTGATTTCAAATCCGACCGTCCAAAACAACGTAATGTGAGTGATAAAACTCCAGTAAAAACTTCAGAACAATTGAAGAAGATTTCACCGTCAGACTTTCGAAACAACCGAGACTGACGGTAACAAGAACTTTCTGTAGACAACAATTATTCACAAAATGTCTAACGCTTTTACACACCATCCAGATTGAAGAAATATGAGTGAGGAATCTTTAATAAAAATTACAGTTCGATCAGACATGATTTTATTGTTGGATCTTTAGAAACAACCACCCTTAGGGTTAACCTTTTACCCTAATTATAATGTGGATGCATTATATTGAGTTTGTCATGTATCATGGGCATACTAAAAAATAATGGGACTTGACTTTTGAAAATAATATATATATATATATATATATGTATAT
>Ga0209489_109080_pt1 | contig 12789 bp, 2 predicted proteins | sample SiratrowhiteBW_FD_187527 | JGI IMG/M metagenome (GOLD analysis project Ga0209489, IMG submission 187527) | Root nodule microbial communities of legume samples collected from California, USA - Siratro white BW (SPAdes) (version 2) | ecosystem: Host-associated > Plants > Roots > Nodule | place: USA... | reverse complement strand
AAGTAAATAAAAAATTAAAATGTTTAAAAAAAAAAAAACATACATTAGAATATTACATTCTCACGTTAATATTTATCGAAATAGGTTATATCAAGCAACTTTAAGTATCATAATTTTTAAGATAGACTGTATATTATTATAAATATTTATATATTTCTTTAAAATCTAACATTTTAATAAAACTTTTCGATTAATTTTGGTTTTCACTGTGTTAAATAAATAAGAATGATATAGTATGTTTACTGTAGTAAGACTTTTATTTTTTTCAATTCATGAAAGTTAAACTTTTCACATTATCATATATAATTTCATAAAACAATATTGGTGAAAATTATTTCTTTGTGGTAGACGGGTAAAAATTATTTCTAAAACGCTTTACTTTTCAAAATAATAAAATTAAACATGTTAAGCAGACATTGTCAGCCAGTGTTAGAAAATGTTGTTGAACAATATAAATTCAAACATTAAATCAGATATGTCAGAGAGTGTTTTTGTTAGTCGTTTAAACTCAATTCGTTAACATCGAGTATATCAGCCTCGTACACATTTTGTGTCAGCGATTCTTTTTGTTTGTTGTTTAAAATATTTTAACTGTGAGAACTTCAATAATGAAGTTGAGAATTTCACGTGAAGATAAACAAAATAAATAATATATTAAAAAATTTCATAAATTTATTGTTTTATAATTTTAAGTTGAAAATTATGTTAAATTTTTTATGCGAAAATTGACTCATAATTCACTATATCTAAATATTTTTAATTGCATATTCATATTTTCTTATGAACACTGGAAGAACTCAACATTTACTATTTTTATTATATTTGATTGTTTGTATATATTTCTTTTAAACATTTCACTTACGTTTGAATTGAACTAGGAAGAACATTAATTGCTTCAAAAATACATTTTTTACAACATTTATTCAACAATAATAAGAATTGAGAATTATTTTAGTTGGTATTATCTTAAGATATTATATTATATTTACCCTGGTATAAAAAAAACAATATACAAAATTTATGTTTAATAAAGATGATTGTTAAAAAGAGTAAATGGTTAAAATTCTAACATTTGTTTAATATGTAAATTATAATATTAACTATATAATAAAGTATTCTATTTTACAAACTCCACCACCTTCTAATATTTTTATTTTTATTTATTTTTTTACGTTTTCTCTTCTATAATTCTAATATAATTTATCATGTTTTCTGTAATCACAAGTCACAATTAAAAAGACAACAAAATATTGATCAGTCTTAAATTGATTATATTTTTTTTGTTTTAAAGTAAGTTTTTATTTCCTTAAATCTCTAATAATCTTTTTTTCCTATATTTGTATGTGTGAGTTGTAAGACTTGCATGTGAGATCTGAGTTAATTAAATCAATCTCTAATACTCTAAGTTTGTAGCTACTGATATGTTTTTTATTTTTTATTTTTTGAATCAATTTATTTGGGAGCAAGTTAAGATTTTCTTATAACTTTGATTAACCTTTAGTTTCTTTTCTTTATTGGAATTGCGTTAATGAGAGCTAATATATTTATTTCATTTTAGTTGTGTTTGATATTTTGGTATGAGTTAAGAAAATGAAAACATGTTATAGTGATAATAGATTGAAATTAAAATTTGTATTGTTGATTATAGAGTTTGATTGGAATATATGATTATATTATTTTGGTTGTGACATGGATGCAGATTAGTCCTGAATTTAAGGTATTTAGTTCGAAACTATATTAATAAGATATTGACTTTTTGAAGTAGAATTTAATTAAGTTAAAAAGTGCTTTAAGTTATAAATTAAATAACATTTAGGTTTCTAGTTATGAACTTGGATTTTGAGTAACTAATTAAAGTTTAAGACAATATTTTTGAGTTAGAAATTCACTATTGATATTATGAACTATAAAAAAAAAAGTATATGATGGTATTTATTTCTTCTTGGAAATGATTTCGGATTTATTTTATGCATTGTACAAATTGTCCAAATTTTATGATATTCTATGATTGTATAATGAGAAATTTTAAAACGATATAGTATTAAGTAAAAAATTTATTGAAGTAATAAGATGCCTCAACTCTAATAATAATATAAAAAAATATACTAATATATCAAATCTTGAAAATTTAAATTAAAAATATATTAAAATTTTTCTAGTATAAGCAAGTAACCACCTTATCCTAAGAAATTACATTTAGTTCTTAATAATGATATTTATGTCAAATTATGTTTTAAAAACATTAAGATATGTTTAATATAAATATTTTAGAAGCCATATAGTGTGATAAATTATGTTAATTATTAACTTTTTTTTTTATCGTATATAGAAATGATTCAATAATTATTGATTATATTCGCGTGAATGATTTTATTAAAAAAAAGTATATTATGGTGATGTGGGTTATTATGATAGTACCTATATTAATGATATGAAATACATCAAGATGCCTTTTTTAATTATGTCGGTAGGTATAATGTTTTGGGAATCAATGTAAGGTAATAAAAATTAGTGAATGTCGATATATATTAAGTTGAGTTATATATTTGGAACGTTAAAAACACATATTCTAACATAAATTAGATTATAAAAAAAAATATCTTATATCAAACTTAAATTTGTAACATACTTTTAATTTTAATTAAAAACATTTTTATTAACTTTAATCCTGACATATCAGTATTGCGGAGTAATGACTTCATTCAATGAACTGATTTTGTTGAACCCGGTGAAAAACATGAAGAACAAAAAGCTCATGGTAAAATATAAGCCATTTGCTTTTGTAAATATGTGGCATCCAGCTGTAAAATGTCCTCATGAATCCTATGCATTGATTAGAATTTAGAACCATGAAGAACATCTGCCATTCACTTATTGGGTATGGGTTTTCAGTAAAAAAAAAAGGTTAGATACATTTTTATTTTTCTATTAATTTTAATTAAAAATAAAACCTCATGTCAACTATTCGTATAGTAAATATTTTACAATAAATGTATGTAAACATTTTCAAAATAAAATGCTTAAAATAATTAAGAAATGTTTTTCTTATAAAATATAACATTTTTTCCAACTATATTTTATTTTTAAATGCACGGTAAATTGAAACGCAAGGACCTAGTTTGATATAATTTTGTAAAAAAATAAAAATAAAAATTAGACAGAGTCTGCAAAGCAAAGTTTAAGTTTATGAATAATGTAAATTTTACATTTAACCTTTGAAACAATTCATAACGCTGTCAAATTATAAAATTAACAAGCAAATGCTATTAATATATTAGAACATATAGTTTACATACAACTCCTCGTATATATTCATATCCATGTTACATTTCCATTAGATAATATAATACACACCACCTAAACAAAATCACATTATTATATATAAACATCTAGAAGAAATTACAATGGAATAGTGAATTAACCATTCATTTAAACATATAATCACGAACAATACAAATTTAATTTCACATCAAATCTATTAAAAACCACTCATTTTATCTACGCAACATATATAATGGCTCGATAACTAGGATTCCAGTAATGATTTGTATAGATAAAAACACCTAATGAACGGATTTCATGAAAAGATAATTATGCTCACGTGCGAGCAGATCAAAACGTGATGAACCCATGTTTAGAGGCTGATACAATGAATTCAATTTTATGTTTTTTAGTCATGACTTTGGAATAGGCAAAACTTGGTAAATTTGTTTAATTTTTTTAATTTGTATAATATAAGCAATGAAAAGAAAATTCAGGTCAAAGCTTAAATCTAATAAATTTATGAGGAGTCCAAAAGTGCGGCTACTGAGGAGTGGTTAGATTTTCTGCCCTTTAAAAATCACAGATTAATTATTCGTTCTCTTTGCGTCAAACGTCCATCATTTGACGCATGCATGCACCAAATACACCAAATTAATGTTTATGGAATAAACAAAATCTCTCTCTATATATATATTAAACTACAAAATATAATACTCTGTGAGGAGTTTTAATATTTCTGAGTATTTAACATGCATATTTGCACGTGGTAAGTATTTTGTCTACAATTAAAATTACAATAAAATAATTATATATATTATAATTAAAAATCATGTAAACCAATATTTTAAATAAATATAAATCATGTTTTTAATTTATTAAATAATTTAAACTCAAATATATAAGATTATTTTTAAATTGAAATAAATAAGCTATTAAATAATTAAATATATAAATAAAGAGAGATTGATGGTAGTTTGGGATAATTGATTTACAAGGTACTATCTTAATTTCATCTCTACGAAGAAAATACAATATTAAAAACATTTAATTTAAAACGTAAAGCATAAGTTTCAAAATACTTAAATTTATAAGATGTCGGAATAGATTTTAAGTCTAATAATAATAAAAAATATTTGTTTACTAATGATTTAAATAAAAAATGTTAAAAATATTATTGTGAAAGTATCATTATTACATGTTATTATGCAAATCTTTCATAAATAAATATATACTATATCTCAAGTTTAAATATAATTATTTCACTAAATTGATTTATTAGGTAATTAATTCTAATTTATGTGATTTTTAATACATTCTCTCACATCTAGATATAAAGGAATTAAATACTTGAGAGTCTATCTATTGACACAATGAATCCTTTTGATAAGATGTGTTCAAACTTATCTCATATTTACCAAATCAGTTTAGATGATAAAGATTACTTCAATTAATCCTATTTCCTAAAACTTATCTCAAATTTTTAGTATAATTAACAAAACTGTATTGAAAATTACAAATGTAAAACTGTATTAAAAAATAACCACCTTTATATAAACTAATTTGATTGATTGAATACACAATAGTTCGAAAAGTGGATCGATCTTATCAGCAAATTCACCTACTCCACAAAAGTAATAAGATAATCCCTTTACACCACCATTTATATTAAACTTAACCATTTCAACCAATAGATCATGTTCATATAATAAAACCGTTCCTCTCCAACTTCTCTTTCTCTTTCTGCTACGAATACAAAGTCTACAATACAAAGTCTACTGGAGAAGGCACAATCCTTGTTACTGCAGAAGGATATACGAATCCTAAAAGAACCATCATATTAAGCCAAAGAAAACAACATTCAAACTGAAAATGAGTCAAAACCAGCCTCAAGGTACGTGTTAGCCAACATGACATTTCTCTTGAGATCAGCTAATTTGAACTTGTGCACTGTTTCCTAATACATTGTTCTATAAAAACTTTGGTTTAGTTTGGACTTCTGCTGTAGCAAATGAGTCAAATGAGTCAAAGGACACTGCACCAGGTCCTTATCAAGTTCCACCACCTCCACCTGTAATAATTCTCGAGGACAAGGTTGAAGAAACTAAATTCAAGGGTGATGGCTTCTGGAGAGGATGGTAATTAACATCCACCATTTATATATTCTTAATTTCTCTTACAACCTGTAGTTACCTGTTTGATAATTTAACACTGACATTTGACTCAATTATCAGTGCTAATTTTTACACAAAACTATAGTGCATAAAGTTAGAGTGATCCCTTTTCTCCACCAGTTACATGTTACACATAAATGATATACACTGTTAGTAACTTCTGGAACAAAGTTAAACAGTTGCAGTATTGGATATTTCAATGATCATAAATCTAAATTATTCTAGTTAACTATTTTTGGTCAGATAATAACCTTGTGATAACTATTTGCAATATAAAATATGTGAATGTTATTTTATAAAAAATACAGAAAAATATAAATATATATTAAAAACTATAGAGGATGTAACATGATTAATACAATTGTCTTAAATTTAATTATTTCATTTGAATATATATTGGTTATATTTATTTACTTTAATTTACCAATTATGTTAAAAATTGTGTAACTAGTGTATATTTATTTTATTTTATTTGTTTGCAGTTGTGCTGGAATGTGTTGCTACTGTTGTTTGGATATTTGCTTCTGAGAGGTGGTTTAATGTAAGTTTGCTAAAAACATATATAGTAGTGGATACATTATATTTCTGAATAAAAGTATATGCTTGTTGCGTGTATTAATATTACAGGGTTTCAATCTCTATAAATTTTATGTGCATGTATAATATAGTTTTTCTATTTGTATATTCTATATATCTTATTGTAATTTAAAACTTGTAGTTTATTGTATAATTAAGTTTTTTTTATTTATGTTTTCTATATTTCTAAAACTTAGTGATTGATGTGATTAAGTTTTTATTTATTTGTTATTTTTTATTTATTTCATTATAATAAATAAAAACATACAAATTAGAAATAATTTAATACACAATACAATACAATACGTATTTTTACTCAATTTTGTGCATATGTGTAAAAAAACTTATGCAGAAAAAATTGTTACTTCTCTTTTATAAATATTTATCTTGTTTTTCACGCTCTTTCTTCACTATTTCTTGGAATACTACATTTATTTTTCATATTATTTTTTTTATTTTGTTTGTTAATGTTAACAAAGACAAAAAGAAAATAATGAAATACACACATTTGTATTTATTGATTTGAAATAATTTACGAGCGCGAAAATATAAGGAAGGTGGTCATCTTTACAATATATACAAATAAAGGATAAGAAAGATGAATTTTTAAAGTTAGACATGTACACGGTGCTGTCTTCTTTTTTTTATTTTTCAAACTTATATTTTATAATTTATTTTTCTTTACTTATTTCATTAGTACGAAAAGATGATTTTTTTCTTTAATTTTCTTTTGTTAGGATTTTCACAAATTGAGAGTGGAAATGAGTTTTTTTTATTGACGTTTTAATTAACATGTAACTTTTTATGATTTGATTTTTCCTTGTTGTTGTCTAAAATAATTGTAAGAAATGAAACATGATAAGTTTATTACAGTACTCTGTATCTGTTGAGGTAAAACAAAGGTGAATGGTTATGTTTGTATATTTCTTTAATCATGAAAAAAATGTTTCTAATAATACTTAATTAGAATTAAATTACTAAATATAATATATATAATTTTAACAATTAATAATAATTTTGATGACTTTAATATTAATTAATAGCATTCATTTATTATATAATTTTTAAATTAATAGTTAAAAATAAATGTTAAACAAAAAAATATTACTTTAATTATGTTACAAATAGTTATCATATTGTTTTGAAAATTTCACAATTAAATAATTTAGTTTATTAAAATATTTCAAAAAATTTGTACTAAAGGAGTCCATACAAGAATGAAAATCAATTAAATTAATCATTCATAATTTTAAAAATTTATCATAAATTTGATATTTCAATCGAAAAAATAATTAAAAAAGTTATATTTATTATTATTTTTCTTTAATTCCAGTATTAATATTTTCAAAGTTTTATCTATTTTCTTCTTTTTTTAAAAAAAATTATAATTAGAGCAAAATTTCTAACGGGTCCTACACATTTTTTTCTTCCTTCCCTCAAAGTTGCTATGGTCGAAGAAAATCTTGCTAAGTGTTGGTTTTTGTTTAAAATAATTATCTATTTTTTATGGACTATCAAAGTGTTATTCATCTTTGTAAGAATCCAATTTTACATTTTAGGTCTGAACATATTAATATGAAATATCATTAAATATATGATGTTTTGAGCACAAAATTATTGGAGTTGGATAAAGATCATACTAGTGATTATACACAAAGGCTAAAACTTGAAGCTTGTTGTGAGATCATTGAATTGATAATCACCTTTACCTAGTTAAAGTGAAAGATATATTGAGTTGGACTCTTAATTACATGTTTGAAAAAATTAAATTTGTCAAAGTTCATTTTATCTTACTTAAGTCAAGCAGAGAATGTATTATAAGTTAATAACGAATTTATTTTTCACGGTTTTAAAAAAGAGAGAAAGAAAGTAAAAATAAATTTGCATATTCACCAAGTAATTTTAGTAAAATTATAATTATTGTTTTATTTACGAAATGGATTAACAATTCGATAAAGATTTGAGACATATTGATATTTGTCTTGACCATTGAAATCATGAATTAGAAATCTTCTACTCAAGAAATTAATTTTGCAAAATTATTTTGTGTTAGGTTTTTATTTCTTTATTCTTCAAATGTAAAAGTTTTAGGTTGAAAAAAATTTCCTACTTGTTTACGCATTTAATATAATTATCTAGTATGTATATTAATAACGAAGTTTAACTGACTAACTTAGTGGGTTTTTACATACATTGAAAAGGTTTTTCCTTTAAAGTATTAATATCTCATTATAATCTCATTATTGATTGTTGCTTCTTGTATATTATTGCACAAGTAGAGGAATTTATTTAAGTTGGATATCCTAATTTATTTTGTTGTATTTTTTCTTATTTGGAGGCACATGAATAATTTACAATGTTTTGAGGGAAAACATTATCATTCTTGAGTTATTTAAGAAGTGAAATAAATACTCTTTTAACTTGAAAAGAACAATTAAATATCATTTTTTAGTTATTTAAGAAGTCCATTATTTAAGTGTTAAATACTTAAAGGTTCATGTTTTACTTAATTATTTAACTTTTTTTATAAAAAAAGTTCACCACAGTTTTAACCAAAATCATTATATCTTATAAAATGAGATATATCTTGATATATACAATTGATGTTAGATTATGAGTTATATTTTTATTCCTAATTTGAGCGTTTCAATATTTGAAAGTACTTTCACGCATCTGGATAAGGATTTTTCCCAATTCAAATTATGGTTAGACACTAACAACGTAGAAGTATAATTTTTCTTTCAAAAATCAGATTCCAATCCCAACCTTCTTTCCTCCAACTATATTGATGATTATACGTTGAGAAAACATGTTATTGTAGAGTAGAATATAAAATATTTCTTGCACTTATCTAATCATAATAATAAATTAGCATGTATGTATTAAATTAATTCACTTTTTCAATATTTATCTTAGAAGTTACACTAATAGTTATTTTTAATTAATTAATAATAAAACTTTTTTTTCCTAACAATAAAATTATTAAACTCCTATAGTTTATTCTTATAATTTTAATACTTATAGTTGACTTGAGTAAACTTTTAAAGTTGTATTTTGACTCGAGCAAGACTGTGATAGATTAGATCTCTGACGGAATTTGTAATAAAAATTAATTTTTGTTGTGAATTTCATTAATATAAACAGTTTTTTTTCTATAAAATGCACACAGACTAAATTAGTATCTTATATAAAAAGGAAAATAGTTTTTATAGATTTGAAGAAATTTTAAAACAATCATCTCTAATTATGCTGATTAGAATAAGCTGTAATAAAATAGTTAGATCGCACAATCAATCTAAAGTTATTGATTAAAACGAAAAATTATCATTATTAAAAAAACAAATATTATTAAACAATTTGGTTATATGTGGAAAACTTTCAATTCACCAAGAGCCACAGCTCATCTTGCAATGGAATGATCCAAAGCAATCCCGGGTCACTATATATATATATATATATATATATATATATATATATATATATATATATCTCTATATATATATATATATATATATATATATATATATATATATATATATATATCACAATAAAGACTTTATATTATACAATTTAATTGTAACAATAATTCTTCAACACAAGCAGAATTTAATTATTGTCAGTGATTTAATGATTGTTTAAGAATCAAAATGATTCGTTAAAAAATAATGCAATCTCATAAAAGATAAAAATTATATTTCCTTTATATACTATATTTTATTATTTTTTTAATTCACACCAGACTTAAATCTTTTCTTATTTAAAGCTTTTTCATGTAAAATAATAAAAAAACAAACAAATAAAAAAAAGACGTTAATTCGACTGTTTTACTCGAAAAACATCTTTTTATTTTTTATTTCCTTTAATAGTAATTTTTATTTTTATTTTTTTTAATAAAATTTTTTATTCTTTAATTTTTGAAATAATGTTTTATTGTTTTTTTACGTTGAAATAACACTTATTCTTTTGTTGACTTTTTTATTTCACTAATACCTCTTTATTTTTTATTTCTTTTAATAGACCTCTTTATTCTTTAATTTTTAAAATAACACTATTTTATTTTGTTTTATTTTTATTTTTTTAAAGTACATTAATTATTATTATTATTATTATTTTTGTTTTATTTTTTTTAATTTTTTTTATGATTTTGTGATTGTATTTTGTTATAATAATTTATTGGTTGTATTTTTGTATTAAAATTGATATTGGAAGAAATATTATAATAAATTACAAAATTGTTATTTGAATTAAAAATTGTATTTTTCATTTGTTAAAAATATATCTAAATAATTAATAGCAAAAATAAAATAAAATTGTTGAAGTATTTTTGTAAATAAATATTAATTAAATGATTTAAAAATTTTAAATAAAATTTAATTTATTTGTGAATTGCTTTTAAATGTTATGTTTATTACTTAAAAATTGTTAATTATTAAAATGATCCAATACATGTTGAACATAAAGAGAAAAATGAATGACAATTATATATTCACTAAATAGTTTAGTTAATGGTACACCACTCACGAAATACTTTGTGTGAAATGAAATATAAATTTTATCTTTATCAAAACTCAAATTTTATCTTTATCAAAAAAATCAATTACATCTTTATCGAAAATCAAATTTTATCTTTATAAAAAACTAAATGATATCTTTAATAAAATATTGAATTTTATCTCTATTAAAAACCAAATTCTATCTTTATCAAAAATCAAAATTTATCTTTATCAAAAATCAAACTTTTTCTTTATCAAAATTTTATTTGATTTTAGCCATTAATTATTTAGATATTCTTTTAAATAAACTAAAAATGCAAATTTTAACAATTTTATAATTTATTAAAACTTTTTCTTCTAATATCGATTTTAATATAAAAATACAATCACAAAATTATTATAATTTATTTTAATATAATTTATTATGCCAAATTTAAATTTATTATAAAATATGAAAAAATAATTTATTATTTTTTCTATTGTAATTAATTAGTTAAAAAAACCTATAAATACTTCATTTTATTTTCTTTGTACTTTTTTTTAAGTTTTAATTTAATTATTTTTATATTATTTTTTATCTTAATTCTAATAAACTAATAATCATAATTTTTAATAATTATTACCGAGAAAAGAGTAATATTACAGAAAATAAAAGAGTGTTATTTCAAAAATTAAAGAATAAAAAGTATTATTGAAGGAAATAAAAAATAAAAAGTAATATTAGATACACTTGTTTAACAATCATATATTAGATACATTTCTTTATTTATTTTTTCTCATCATATCTGTAAATTTTCTCTTTACCAAGTTGTTTGATAGAAAGAAAATTTCATATTCTCAATAATTATAATTCATAAAAATAATTAAATTTTGTTTGGTTAATAAAATATACTAGGAGATAATGTAGTATTTTTTATTTTAATTTTTAATTTCTTAGTACATAAGAAACTAAACTAAATAAACTTACTTTTCCAACATAAAAAAATTAAAAACTTTTTCTCTACTAAAAAGTTTTCAAATAAGTGTAGACAAAATTTGTCTATCTAATATTAAAAAAAAAGAAATTTTAAGTCAAACTCAAACTTATAAAATTGATATATAAGATACGATTTACACTCATTTATAATAATTAAAAAATTATTTTAAAAATACTTTTAATTAATGTGAGATTTCAAATATATAACTTTTATTTAGATTTTTAACTCATGTATAAATTATATATTTAAAAATCATCTAATAAGAATATGATAACAGGTGACTGGATTAACTTATAAAATTGATTTTTAAAATAAAGTCCGTATTTAGTTATTATATATTGTTATATACTATATCTCCATTACAATCGGATCTTTACTGAATTTCTTAATTATAATTTTTTAATTTGATTTCGTAACTTTTAATCTTGAATTTGGATCATTCTTTTAAAAATTTTAATCTTGAATTTGGATCATTCTTTAAAAAAACGAGTTAATATAATTATTTAAATCGAATGAGGATGACATCTAAACAATAATATATATAGGATGGTAATATTTTAATATTTTTATTCATTTTTGATACTATTTAATATTAATATATTATTATTTTATTTATATATAATATTTTATTAACAAAATTCAGTATAAAATGAAAATATAATATTGAAATGTGAATACAGTATTTTTCTAATATATAATATAAACTATCATCAACAAGTGATGAGTAATTTATAAGCGATACACAATAAATATCTTGTGGTTGTATGAATCTGATAGAAGGTGTGAGAGATTTTGTAGAAATAAGATGGAAGGAGAACTCACTGGTTGTAAGTGGAAGGAAGAGGTTTGGCCAAATGAGTCGGGTGCTGTTCTCCAGCTACGATTACCAAAACGTTGCCTCCTTCATCAACTTCTGCTGCACCGTTTGGTTCCAATCTCCGCACGCTCATCTCACCCTCCGTTTCCGACTCAGGCCTTCGGCAACGTGAACACACCACCACAATCAACGCCAAACAAATCACTACAAAAACCGGTGCAAGACCACCGTACAGAAACGATGTCGAGGAGTTCCAGCTCCATTTATACCTCGCCGTCCCGTTGTTAACCGTCATCTCATTCATTTTACAACTCAATCTATCATCTGTTATCCTTCCAATGTAACTTTTCGTCTTCTCGAACATTTTACACTCACAAATAGAAACTGTTTTTTATTTATACTCAACCAACCTTCTAATAAGCTCTATATTTAACTTTTTTTTTCTTGTTATTGCTCTAGTAGTAATTAATGGTTTTTTTTTTTTTTTTTTT
>Ga0209489_109079_pt1 | contig 12792 bp, 4 predicted proteins | sample SiratrowhiteBW_FD_187527 | JGI IMG/M metagenome (GOLD analysis project Ga0209489, IMG submission 187527) | Root nodule microbial communities of legume samples collected from California, USA - Siratro white BW (SPAdes) (version 2) | ecosystem: Host-associated > Plants > Roots > Nodule | place: USA... | reverse complement strand
AGGGGTGAAATGTCTAAGTGGTTCGCTCAGTTCAAATAAGTGGTTCGCTGTGTGTAATTTTGGAACACACAGATGTGTCTCAGGGGTGGAATGTCTAAGTGGTTCGCTCAGTTCAAATAAGTGGTTCGCTGTGTGTACTTTTGGAACACACAGATGTGTCTCAGGGGTGGAATGTCTAAGTGGTTCGCTCAGTTCAAATAAGTGGTTCGCTGTGTGTACTTTTGGAACACACACATTTGTTTGAGTGGTGAAATGTCTAAGTGGTTCGCTGTGTGTACTTTTGGAACACACATGGGTCTTAGGGGTGGAATGTCTAAGTGGTTCGCTCAGTTCAAATAAGTGGTTTGCTGTGTACTTTTGTAACACACAGATTTGTTTGAGTGGTAAAAGCACTAAGTGGTTAGCTCAGTTCATCTAAGTGGTTCGCTGTGTCTAGTTTTGGAACATACACGATGTGAACAAACCCATGACCATAAACAAATCAAACGTCGACACCATCAACCCAGAACACATCAAGAAACAATTTTTTTTCGCGTACAGGCATAACCAGAAAGCAATATCAAACCATGTGAATAAATCCTAAACCGTAAACGAAGCAAACATCGACACCAGCAACCGAGAACACAGCAAGATCTCATTTTTCGCATACATGCATAGCTAGCAAGCAAAACCAAATCATATGAACAAACCCTAAACCCTAAACGAAGCAAACATCGACACACAACAAGCATGTTTCATACCAAAAAAGCTTAGGATTTAGGGTCAATACCACCAATGCAAACGGTAAAGCTTCGACGGTGGGGAAAAGGAAGGCGAAAAAATGAGATCTGCTTTTCCCTCTCAAATTGCCCTGCATTTTTCAGATGGCAAATGACAAAAGACACCCTTTGCAAAAAGACAAACATGAACCACGTAATCAGAAAACCATTTGTGTTTCTCTTTCTTTGCCACGCAGGACGACACTGCCACGTCGGAGTATCAAATGGAGGTAAGAGAAAAAGGAGTGTCAAACTATCATTTTCCATATATATATATATATATTTGACCTTTGTAATCATTAGCTAAAATTCATATCAATATTTCCACATTTTCTAAGTACATTCATAATTAATAAAAAAAGTAACTATTACGGAAAAAGTATACTAATAATTAATTTTTATTAACTATTAACATCTAAAACTAAAATAAAATATTACAATATAATGACAAATGACCATATATAATAAAATTAACTTAAACTATAATCAGCATTAAAAACAATATGGATAAATATTTTTAGCTGACTTAAAATGTATAAAAATAAAAAAAAAAATTAATTAAAAATATTATATATATAATAAAGTTGATTTTGATTTTTATGATAATCATCTTAAAAAATATAAATAATTTTTATTGAAAATTTATAAGATTTAAAAAATTATAATTTAATTACAAATGATCATATATCCTCAAATTAGTTTTAGAGTTATTGTTTTTAATAATTATATTACTAATACACATTATTCATTCATTAAAACACCTTACTAGAAATTTTTAATATTTCCCTAACTATTTTGAATCTACTAATATTATAATAACTATTTTAAAAGCTGTATTAAACATTATATTTTATTAACTAATAACGTATAAAAGTGAAAAAGAAAAGGTATAATTTATTTACAAATTATCAGATACACTAAAGTTTACTTTATAAATTACATACCCACAGGACATATTGTAATTAAGGAGAACAACAATAAAGCCAACTCATTCATATCCATTATTAACAATTGTAATAGAAAGTTAGTATTATTATTATTATTATTTTAATACATTCGTTAGTAACCACAGTGTCTATTGTGAATTTTCTATAACTTATTAAATCAGAGATTTATTGGCAAATTATTAAATAGTGACAGGGTACAGCTAAGAAAAAGAAAGAAACCATGGTGAGTTAAGTTGAGGTTCGCACATGGGTGGCAGCAAGTGAGTAAGCGAATGAGGTTGACAAATTGAAGAAAAGTGGAACCGCATAGGACCTAACCTAAGAGAACACGACACGACTTAATGCACACACAACACAACATAACCCCAGACTGCAACCACCAAGACAAACAAACTATAATAAATCATTATTAATGTTGGAGACACGCGTCTCCACTTACTTTGCCGGGATCTTCACTGGCACGTGGCGATTAGTCTATCTCCACCCTCCTTTTAACATGTGTCCTTCTCGACAGCAATCTCATCTTAGATTAAAAAAAACATGTCGCTGTCGCCACGTGGCACCCACGCGCCCCTTTCTCACCCTACCCACTTGTCTCTCCCTCCTCACTCAACCCATCACATCTCAGGGGTATTTTCGTCCTCAAATAAATATTATTCCTCCTCTCTCACTTTCTATCTTCTTTTTTTCTCTTCCAACAAAACAGTACCTTTTTCTTCTCTTCTTTCTCCTCCTTCTTCCCCATTTTTTTCCTCTCTCATTCTCTTCACTTTTCTTCTTGAATCATTCATAATTGGTTCTCGTTTGATCGTTTCACACGTGTAAGAAAAGAGGGTAAAAGGGAAACTGATTTGGCTGGTTGTTATTTTTTGTTTGGGTGAGGATTGATTGCTTCCTGGAAGGATAAAGGAGAATTCTTTTTCCGAATTAATTTCATTAAATTTCTGGCTGTTTTGAGAGAAAAGAAAGCATTTTTGCAATCCAGGTGAGTTCTGTGTGCTGTTTTTGGCGTCATTTGATGAAGAATCATGCTTCGTGTCATGGGTTTTACTGCTGATTTGAATCACTGCTATTGGTCACCCCACAAAGGCTTGTTCTTTTCTGCTGCACACGCGGGTTGTGTGAAGAACATGCGTTGAACAAGTGTTACTACACTTCACGATGTTCTATGTTGTTGTCTTTTTGTAACGGGCATTGATTGATGATGGAGGATTATAAAAACCGGCACCCCCAGCAGCAGCAGCATCCACAAAACCATCTTCAGCAACTGCAACCGCAAAATCAGAAGGAAGACTCTGAGAAGATGGAGAGGTACCCCAGGGATTTGCTTCAGGGATTTGTCATGAGAGGTGTTAACCTTAGGGATGATAACATCAATAACAACGTTAACACTTCACATCATCTCCGTCACCGTCAGCCTCAACAACAGCACCAGGAAGAAGATGAAGAGCTTGAGTTGAACCTTGGTCTCTCTCTTGGAGGACGATTTGGGGTGGACAAGAATGCAAAAAAGAAGAAGCTTATGCGTTCTTCTTCTGTGGTGGGGACAATGCCTCTTTTCAGGGAGGATGACGCGGTGGCACCGCCGCCTGCAGCGTTCCCTTCGCTGATGAGGACGTCCTCGTTGCCCACCGAGACGGAGGAGGAGTGGCGGAGGAGGAAGGAGATGCAGACTCTACGCCGGATGGAGGCCAAGAGACGCCGGTCCGAGAAGCAGAAGGGCTCCCGGGAGGCCGTAGCCGGTGGCAGCGCCGCCACCGAGGAGACTGAGGGTGGCGGTTTGGCGGCAATGGGGTTGACCAGATTTGGTTCTGCCACGTTGGCTCCGCCCCCACTGGGGTGGGGTGTGGCGGCGCCAAAGCAGGTTGTTCTTGGTGATGTTTTGGGGAAGGGAAAAGGTTTTCAAGGTCTGTTTGGGCAGCCCTCTTCTCAGGGCTCGGCAGATTCGCAAGGTGGAAGCTCTTCATCAGTGTCCGAGATGGATAGCAAGGCTTTGTTAGGTAAATTTTGGTTACTGTACATATGAGTTCAGTTTTCTCTTGTTTAGAATAGAATGTAAATTTTTTGGTGTGGACTGTTGAAGTTTGTCATTGTGCTGCTTTATGTGGTTATGGTGGTAATTGTGTTTCGAGGGTGTGATGGTTCATGAGGGCTTGTTCTGATGTGTATTTGTGATTTGTGAATCTTTTCATATGTGTGACTTGCTTGTTTTAAAGTTTTAATTGATTCTGTGAATGGTTGCTTACAAGAGTGACTATGGAAGGAGCACAAAATATTTAATATTGTTGCCATTTGTTCTTTGATGATTACCAATGTGACCAAAGTACTATTATGATTTGCTACTTGTAAGGGGACTCAATGTTTTGAAGATTCAACCATGAAATGTGTTGTTTTACTGGTATTGAATTTTACTTACTGAAGCTGTTAACTTGTTAATCTCTTCCTTTTTTTGGCTTTTCATTTTATTTGGTCACTATAATGTTTGGAAATTTGGAATGATTATAAACTTGGGAGCGATTCCCCTCCAGTTGTCCCCTTTAATCTCTCATTTTAATGCATTAGCCCCTTTCTGTATTGTAATAATCACCTAGAAGCCACAACACAGAAAGGAATTATTTTTTGTACCAATGTGTAATTGAGGTTTTCTTTTTCACCATTCTTGCATTGTGAAACAGTCATTTTTATTGTCACTTGGGAGTTTCTCTTGCACATGATACAATTGTTTGAAGCTTCATATTTGAATTAATTATGATACCAAATTGGAAGAGGGGATACTAGCTTTACTAAATAAAGCTCTTGAATAAATTGGAGATCGATTGCCACTGTAAATGCTATGTTTATAGATAGATATTGAAGTCAATAAGATTGATTATCAATCGAGCAACCAGCTATGGCAATTTAGTTCAATGCTACTATAAATCAATCTTATTGAAGTCATGACCCCATAATCTTATTTATTCCCATTTTAAGCCCTGGTCGTTCAAGATAAGCAGTTAAATACTAAGGTTATTAGTTAATTTTCCTGTTATTATTAACATATTTAAATCTGTTTATTTTCAAGGAGTAAATGCTTGTCGTTTGAAAACTTTCTCAAGATACCTGATATAAAAGTGCATTATTTATTATACTTGGGTGGGATAAATAGTATTTTGAGTACTCTATATTTTTGCCTATATCTTCTTATGTGAGTTTTGCTGAGGTTTGGACTCTACATCCTGGCCCTGGTTTCTGGATGCGAAATGCCCTTATAATGCTCACTCATGAAAGTTAAAAAAAAAACTATATTGGAATGATTGGATGATGCTTTGGAATCTGAATTTTGGCTACATTCATGGAACTTATATTGAATTCTTCATTTTTGTATGCCTGTGTCAAGGCAAAAACATTTTTATTAACAATGACACTAGTTCTTGCTCTATTTGGCTGTTGAGCTTCACAAGACAGTTTTGAATATCATGCTAGTTTCTACCAGATGTTTTGTGTTTGTGCATGTGTACGAAATTACTAGCTCACTTGAATACTTATTTGCTGGCAGGCATTGTTTGAAACAGATTAATTTGTCCCTTTTCCCTTTATTCTTCCTCATTTGTTCTTTCTGTGATGTAATATGCGGGAGCCATTGACTGGGTTGGGTGGATTAGAAACCAGAACCATTGCATTGGATATTGTAGGAATTTTCTTTTTCCTTTGTTGTTCTCTGGTTTTTTCTGAATCTTATGGTCACAATTCTCTTGATCTATCTTATTCGGTTTAAACAAGTACAACAGATAATCCTCGTGTGATAGTTGCAAAATAAGTATGTATTGGCAGGTTTGATTGACTTCACTTCTGAACAAAACATATTTGGTTTAACATGTGATAATAGCTTGCTTCACCAAAACACTGTTCAGATTCATTATGGTTTAAGATAGACGTGTTCAGAACACAAAATATCATTTAGGATAAATGACATGTTTCAGGCCTAGCCAAATAGGGGATGAATATCAACCTGTAACATGTGGATATGCAGCCCCATAAATAGATCCTAACTAGTTACTGACTTTGTAATTTATTATTCTCATCCTTTGCTGCTGGTATAAGAAAAGTTTTACTTTCATTTAATAACTGAATTTCCTGTATCCCCGTGGCTAGACACTGCATTTATTTTGAATCCAATGTGTGCATGCAACTGGTCTGTCAGAATAATTTATTTTTGCTGGATTTGTTTGTCGGAAATACAATAAATAATTTGTGTGGAATGATCAGGGATGAACTTAACCTTTTTTTGGACTGTTTTTTGAGTTCATTTATTTACTTTCTAAATACATGCAGATTGATGTTTAAACCCTTCCATGTATTAAAAGGACGTTCATGGTTCACCACTTATTGCAGAATAAAACAAAACATAATTTATGAAAGAAAAAAGATCAAAAGGAAGTAAAAGTTATCTAGTCTGGGAGCAAATATACTCTTGCTTGCATTTGATTCCTATGTAGCTTTGTTTCTTAGCTGAACTTTTGTTTGAAGCATAACTTGTGTCATGCAATTGGAATTTGTTACTTCATGATATTGGAGAAAGTGTGGCTATTCTTTCAATAATTAGCTGAAAATGAGAGAAATGAAAACACCAAATTTAAGAAAAGCAAGATTTAATTGTGTAGTTTGCTGAAATTACAGGATCAAGTAGTTGTGGTGAAGCAAGCCCTGCTAGCAATCAATCAGCACAAGACCGATTGAGCCAGGATGCTGTGGGTGTAGGGGCTAAGAGAAATGAGAATGTGGGTAGAAGTTCCAAAGCTGAGGTGGAGAATCCATCTAAGAAATCCCATCCTTCCCAAAACATAATGGGAAAGCAAATTGGGACAAACTCAATGGAAGACATGCCTTGTGTGTTTACAAAAGGGAATGGTCCTAATGGAAGAAGGATTGAGGGAATCTTGTACAAATATGGGAAAGGAGAGGAAGTGAGGATCATGTGTGTGTGCCATGGAAACTTCCTCTCTCCAGCTGAGTTTGTTAAGCATGCTGGTGGTGGGGATGTTGCACACCCCCTTAGGCACATTGTTGTGAACCCTTCTGCTGCACCCTTTTAGAGATGGACTTCCCTCTTTCCCTTCAACTGTAGGGCTGTAATATAGTTTACATTGAGGGAACAAACATTAGTTTGGCAGCTTCTTTTCTCATTTTCTCCATTTTTACTTAGCTCTTGAATGAAACAATATTAAATATAGACACATGCCTCCCTTCATTCAGGAAGGGAAGGGGCATTAAATTTCCCATCTTTATCTGGTTTTTTCATTGTGTGTCCAAGTTTATTGTTAAAGGCTGACATTTTTTGAGGTATAGATAACTGAAGGAGGTTTTTTCTTTAATTTCACACACTTGCAATTAAACCTTAGTTTGAACATGTATACAACCATGGCCAAATTTATATAAATTTGACATCTTTCTTTGTTGGTCAACCATGTGCTACAGAATAAAACTTGCCATGCAAAAAAAAGGTGCCTTGCAGGTCCTGCAGGACAAAGTTATATGTTTAACATGAATAATTGTTAGGATATGTTTAGTGGATATGATATGATGAAATAATTATCCTATTCTTATCTACTTAGTTATTTACTGTATGCATAAGATATGATTTCTTTATTCTATTTTGTATATAACATCATGTTAATATAGTGTAGTGTGTTTTTTTTATTTTTTTATTTTGAGAGTGGAGTTAGGTTAGAAGACAAAATCATAGAATAGTCAATCTCCTTTTTACTCTTCACCTGTTCACCAATTACCTTCATTACAATCAATCACAACGATCACCTTTGTCATAATTATCCTTCATCATGATTTTTACCAACATTGTTTTTGTTGTTACTACATCATATCCATTGTTTCCTCTATAGTAACTATCACTGCATTGTTAGCATCATCACAGTTGTTATGACAAATATCACCATTTTTATCGTTATTAAAACCTTTTTTTTTTACATTCTTATCATCATTATTGTTATTACTATTTCCATTGTAGTAACTATAATGCATAATCACCACCGCTATACCCTTATTGTCTTAGTCATTATCACTTTCATATTTTTATTTTCACCATCATAGTCATTGTTAGTATTGTAGATGTGTCTTCTTATGCATGTGTAATTTTTTTTATATTAAAACAATACAGTTTAAAGAATATTTAATTTTATAAGAATATTATTAAAAATAGTAAAATAATAGAAATAATAGAGTTTAGAAATATATAAAATTTGTTAAAAGTAATACTGAAGTAATATACGTGTTGATTATTTTCAGGGAAGTTATGTAGTTATTTTTTTTAGTAAAGAGTGGTTGTTTAATTACTTAATTAAATAAATAAATTATTTAATTTTTATGAAAGATTGTTTTTTTAATATTATGATTCAAATATTTTTCTTTAAAAATATCTAAACAAAGAAATTTTCTATTTTAATTATTATTTTTATTTAAATTGAAGTATAATACATATATATATATATATATATATATATATATATATATATATATATGTATGTATATATATATTATTCTCTTGAACCTAACATATATCACTCATATAACAAATACACTAGTAAAATATGATAAATAATAAGATAACACTATCATAATATATTTATGCCACAAATAACAAGTTGCATTATGGTTATTATATCTCATTATGGTTATTATATCTTCCAATCATACTCAAAGGATTCTTTACATATGAATAGAATAATGAATGTTTTAATTATCTAATCATTATATGAAAAAATAAAGATTAGGAGTAAAATCATGTATAAACATTTTATGTAGACTCATAATATAATAAATGCTGTATATATAGTTATACCAAATGCAATATAATATACATTAGTTTTATACCATATATAATTCATCATATACTATATTAATTTAATTGAGAGTATCTATTTTCGTTTCAAAATACATATTATATATAGGCATTATACCATGAATTTCTCAAAATCTATTGGATTAGAGATCCACTAATCCACTTATCGATGTTGAGACTGAGAATATACAATAAGAAGCGAAGAGGTACATATACCTAAAGTGAGCACAGATCTCTCACCACTGATTTTACTTTGTTATAATTTAAAACAACAAATATAGTATTGTTATTATTATTTTTAATTAAAAATGGTTAACTTGCTCATAGTGCACAACCTTCTATAAGAGTAACTTTTCTCTTTCAATTAATTAATTCGTTTCCTTCAAGAAACTTGGGTTTGGAAAAAAACGACACGCGTAAATAGGGTTTCGCTTTGCAAGGATCAACGTTGTTCTATTTGATATTCATGCACAAACACCAACCCACTTGATCCTTCCTTTTAAAGTTTCTTAAAATCGTGTCATCCTATGTTAACCTGAAAATTAGGTAGCATCCCTAGTAAAGGAAAAGCTTCCTTTAAAAAGCTGTCTCTGTCTTACAAATATTCTAAAAAAAATAGCCAATGATGGTGATGATGACTTTAGGGAATTAAAGCAAGTAGCACACACAAACATGATGCATGATGTTGAACCACCACTTTAGAAAGTTCATTTTGCTACCTCATAGTTTAATAAAAATACATATAGTACATAGTCATATTTAGAAAATATTAGAAAATAGTGCAAGAATTAGAGAACAAAGAAAATGCATGCCAACTTTAGATTTTCCAAACCCATGATTGAGATATTATTTAGGTATGTGAAGGTGAATAATATAATGAGAAGTTCTAGGTGAAGGTACGACAGGTAAATATTTGTGTGCTGAAAATAAACCTCTTGTCAACTTCAGTGTCAAGCCAAGCGATAAGTAATTAACAAAGCTTAAAAGTTTGGTCCCAACTAGCACAACTTGATGAGAAGTGGCTTTATATCATTGAAAAGATTAATGGGTAGGGACAGAGGGACAGGGTACAAAGTGTATCTTTTTTATATTTTGTTTTTAAAAAGAAAAAAACATAGGTAGGTTTGAGATGGATAAATATTCTTATGCTCATACTGTGCATTGAGATATCTTAAAATACTTTTTGAAATTAACCATTTTACATTTTACACTTTATATTCATCAAACACCTTATTTGAAGTTACTGTTTAGCTTGAATTATCATATATGACCTGGTAATAATTTAAACTTACACTTTTAGTTTTTTATATAATGTTTCTTAATATCCCTTCAAATATAATTTATTGAAAATCAGTTCATAGAGAAATTATTAACTTTAATCTTGAAAAAAAAAAGTAAAAGTGAAAATGACGTTTGTCACTATAATTATTTAATGACGTCAAACATATATAAATGTAGCATGTTTCATGTCATATTTAAGTGATTGCTTACTAACATAGAACATGTTGAAATGCACATTACATGATATGAAGATCAAAACCATTTTAAACAATAAATTCATAAAAATTTGTTTTAAGAAAATAAAGATTAAAACTAAAACTGATCTTCTTTATGAAAACTAGAAACGTATTTAAACATTTGTTATATTCTTTGTTTCATTATAATTATAATTATAATATTCGTTTAAAGTTTTTTCACCTTACCAAGAAATTATTTAATATTTTTATTTTTAATATATTTTAAGTGATCACCTATTATACTTTTTTGGATTGCGTGTTCTTTCTATTATCATAGTTAATTTTTCTTTTCTCGTTAATTGAATTAAGAATATAATTAATAAATGTTTCCTTAAAATTTTTTAAAAAGAAAGACAAATAAAAAAATGCTTTTGAAACTAATCATTAAAATAAAGTTGGGGAAACGTGATAAACATAAATATTCATGCATGATATAAATGGAAAACATGCACAGTACAATGTTCAACATGATAAAATGCAATTTAGACTTGCTCATAAGATGTATCATCCCTAACTATAAACAAGTAACTAAAGCATTTGCTTTAAAGCCCTCCAACAACAACAAAAATACTTTTAATTACAAGAAAAGAAAAACCGTTTTAGTTACTCACTTTAAAAATAAGTTATCTAGAGTGTTAACTATAATATTTACTGGAAAACACTTGTTGACTTTTGCAGGGAAGATGATGTGATTGTTGTTTCCATTTTTCATTTTCAACCAACTTGCTTAATAATATCTTCTAATTTCTAACTCGTTAGTCAATTTGTCATTTCCTTTCCTGCTTTGTCCTAGGTCAATTCATCTTCTTCTCCATTTATTAGGTTTTCTTTCTTGGGGGAATTTCTTTTCTTCTCCTCACCTCACAAATTTTCAAGATGATGTGATATTTCTAGATCTTGTTTAAGTTGTGATGAATGTTGTATTTGTATGTGCGATCAGTACACGATATAAATCGAGTAGTAATCACCCAAAACCACATAGTGACCGCCTAATATAATTTTATATAATGCCAGCTCAACTGACAAAAATTGACACCAGTCGTCTGCAAAAGGCTGCCACAGTCAGAGACTTTGACCAATCATAGCACGTCCGTACAGACTTTGACCTCTATATATATACCAAGGTCCAAGGCTAAACAAGTATGTTTTTAACCCTCGCCTTTATAGTCCAACTTCCGGATACTGACTTTGGCATCGGAGCGCCTTTTTGCAAGTGTCCTCCCTTCTCCCAGAAGCCCTACGTTAGCATTTGTCGTTCGGTATTCAAGGAGTAAGGTAGTAGACTCTCAGTTAGGATTGAAGGTAGAAGACCTCCAGGCATCTGTAAGAACAAATGTTTTAAAGTTTTATTAGATTTTATAATTTGAACATTGAAACGGATGAGGAGGGTATCAATATGACTCTTTATGAAAAAGAAACTAAGTAACATAATAAAAAAACATTCAATCTATGCCCTTCCTTTTCGAATTTGCCATATTTTTTAACTTTTATTAGTGTTTAAATTGACCCACAGACTTGTAGTTATGTGAGATGGACCAGCCAAAGTAGCTAACAACTCTTATGCGGGCAAGAGATAGAAACTTCTTTCTAGAATATTGACTCTATTGGGTTGTTGACTTTTTGAAAAGAATGACTAGAATAGTAAGAAAAAAAAATATTTTTTAAGGGAAAACATTTTCTTATAAAAAAAATAAAGAGAGAAATAGATTAGAATAGGAAGTTAAAAAAAGACACATGCGTTCAGACACCTTTAAGTCCATGCATGAAGATTTAGAGGTTTTGTAGGATGAGGTTATAAATAAGTTCAAATAAGTTTTTTTTACGAGGGAATGTTAGGAAATTAATTGTAAGTTGAAAGTCTTATAATAGATAGGAGTGAGCAAGATGAACAACATACAAGGAGAAAAGTCACAAACTTATTATCTAAAGAGTCACAAATATATTGGAGGTGATATCTTAGGTTTGCTCTTGACTTATTTGGTGTCAAATTTCTCACTATGAATTCCTTTACGGGTTGAAAATTGATATTAAAGTTAAGGTCACAATTTTGGAAGGTTTTATCAACAGATAGTTTGGTTCTCAGTCTAAAAATTGATGTGCCATATAATCTCAAGAGTTTCGCTGAATTAGTTTATATAATGTAGTGTCTACACTTATTATAAACTGTATGTTAACAGATTGTGACAAAGTAGCATTATACCACGGAAAAGCACAAAGGATATTGTGATTGAACTACTAGAAACTATGCATCATATGGATAAGTCTAAGAGCAAAAAAAGGTGTCTAGTGTTTAAACCGAACTTAGAGAAACCTTATGATAGCATGAACTAGTAATTTCTTAAACATAGTCCTGAAATTTTTGAGTTTCCTAGATTATTATCTCAATTATTACGTATGGAGTTTGTTATGGAATAAAAATAGTGTTAGTATTCTCACAATACTAAATGGATTTGATGAAGCCATACAAGACAAGTTCAGCTAAGCAATGGCAGCAAGCAAGCAATTGGATTTTGGTCTTGATTTGGTGTGAGTGTGTTCGAGATTGATTGGCAAAGAACCTTGACATAAGTGAAGAAGGAATCCAGTAACACATGGTCAAAGTGATTCAATCAAATAAAATTAAGGTTTTAACTTTGGGTAAAAATCAGTTTTGGAAAAATGAAACACTGATGAAATATAAATTGATTTCAAGTCAAGTCGAATCAGTTTATTCGACTCCTGACGTAACTGAAATAACT
>Ga0209489_109077_pt1 | contig 12794 bp, 12 predicted proteins | sample SiratrowhiteBW_FD_187527 | JGI IMG/M metagenome (GOLD analysis project Ga0209489, IMG submission 187527) | Root nodule microbial communities of legume samples collected from California, USA - Siratro white BW (SPAdes) (version 2) | ecosystem: Host-associated > Plants > Roots > Nodule | place... | reverse complement strand
ACCATCGCGTGAAGCTGTCGCCGCCGGCAGATCCCAGAGTCTGTCCTGTGTATGCTTCAGTGGGGCCGCTAAAGCCTCAAAGGCCGACTTCACGTCTGCATAGGCAGCCTCCCTCAAAGCGGCATCCGCTGGGTCGATCTCGTTATAGGCGGTGACGGCCTTGTTATAGTTCTGGTACAGGGGCATTTGAGCCTCGATGCTCCAGCCGTAACCGGGAAGGAGGATATGATCAGCCGGAACGGTGATGCGGCTTTTGTCCAGCTCCCGGAGGTAGTCCGCCGACCAGTCGTGGATGGTATAGCGTTCAATCTTATCCATCATCGACCGCCAGCGCTTGACACGCTCCTCAAGCGGCATGTTAGCCGCTTTCGAAATAGCGTCGGCGATTTCTTTGGGATCGTTTGGATCCACCAGCAGCGCCTCATCCTCGTTGAAGTCTTCAGCCGCACCTGCAAACTTCGATAAGACCAGAACGCCAGGATTCTCCGGATCTTGGGCAGCAACATATTCTTTCGCTACCAGATTCATCCCGTCCCGCAGCGGCGTGACCACACCGACATGTGCCGCGCGGTAAAGACGCGCCAGCGCAGCCTGGCTGAACGAGTCATTCGTGTAGTGGATTGGCTTCCAGTCGTCTGTGCCATGCTCGGCATTGACGTGGTCGATCGTATTCTCCACGTGCTCCTTGTACTTCCGATACTGGTCGACGTCGGCGCGTGAGGGCGGCGCGATCTGCAACAGCGAGATGCTGCCCGGCTCGGCCGCTAAAAGGTGGTTGAATGCTTCGACCCGCTTGTCGATACCTTTCGTGTAGTCGAGCCGGTCTACGCCGATCGCAAACTTGGCGCCCTCGAAGTTTTGCAATAGTGACGAGACTTTTTCTTGCTCGGCGGGCGAAAGGTCTGCCGCAAGATACTCTGCGAACTGCTTGGGATCGATACCGATTGGGAATTTTTGAAGTCGCGTCTGGCCACGCTGCGTGGTCACGACACCATCCTTGCTCTCCAGCCCGAAATAGGTCCGCAGGCAGGCCAGGAAATTGTTCAAATCCCAGTTCGTCTGAAAACCGAGCAGATCGTACTCCAGCATCGACTTCATCAGTTCGCGATGGTTGGGTACGCGCTCTATCATGTCGGGCGTCGGCCATGGCGTGTGCAGAAAAAAGCCGGTCGGCCGCTCGATGCCGAGCCTATGCAGTTCGGCCCCGAGCGGAAGCAAATGATAATCATGCACCCAGAATGCGTCCCGATCCCGCAAGTCGAACGCCGCACGCGCCATAAACTCGTTGATCTTTCGATAGCTGTCATAATCGGAGCCCGAGCTATCATAATCGGCTGTGGAGCCCGACATCTGGTCGGGCAGGGAGTGCAATGCTGGCCATAGCGTCGAATTCGAAAAACCTCGATAATAGCCGGGATAGTCCGCTTCCGGCAGATCGAGCCTCGCCACATCGCCGGCACCGGTCTTCACGAGCGGCAGGGGCTGCTCGGTCCCATCGCCGCGGTTCTCCGAGGAGCCCATCCAGACCGCACCGGAACGTTCCACGACCGGCTCGAGGCCCGCCGAAAGCCCGCCGGTCTGGGGCTTATTGGGGTCGAAGGGCGCAACGCGGTTCGAAATGACGACCAGCTTCATGTCGGGCTTCTGGTTTATGGTATCGAGGCGGTCCTCCACGTCGCCCGAAACAACAGCATCGGAAGGACCTGCACCTCCTTGTTGCTCCTGCTCCAACGGCATCTCGTCCAGGTGCAGATCAAAGGCCGCTTGGCCTATGTTTTCATCTTGCTGGGTCGCGCCTGGTGCACTGCCGGAATGCAACGTTGCGGTGTCGAGCGTGTCATGGATTCGAGCCATCTCGTAACTCCGTTGACGATGTTTGCGTTCGATGCAGTCGCAGATCAGCCCCGAGATATCTCCACTACGCCAGGATGGCAGGTCTACCTTTCCGGAAGCTGACCAGTCGAGCAAATGGTCGGATTGCTGCATCCATCCACGACTTCGAGGCGGTCGTGGCGGATGAGGCGACGAGATGTCGGACGAAGGCAAGACGACGTTTGGCTTCATCGACTTGATGAGTGCACGCAGAGCATTGCCGTCGTAGGCGGCGACGCACAATGAGCCGCGACGCTAGGAAGACTCGGGCGCTGTGGCGAGGTCACCGTCCTGATCGGCACCATTTGAATGGCGCCAGCGCGCATTGACGAGTCTATGGAGTAGTCAATCCTCTGGATGTCGCAGATCTCGCTCGCCAACATCGGCAGCCCCTCGGGCCTGCCGACGGTACGATATAGACGGCTATCATAGGGCTCCTGGCGTAGTCCGCCCGTGCCGCATCAGCGCGCATCCGAATACGAGGTAGAAACCTGCAGAGAAGCTTCTTCTATTAAACTGCCGCGGCTCACCGCCTTGGCTCTGTCAGGTTGTGGCCATGCGCGGTGACACGATCACCTTCCATGACATGCCCCTGTTCATACCGTGAGGAGGATACCTCCCATGTGGTCGGCTTAATGCTCTGCCGGCGGCACTAACAATGCGGGCGCCCTATGCGCCAACGAACGAAATTGCAGCTCGAATCTTTGACCAGTTTGGCAGGGCCGTGCGTCCTTAATGACTCCATAGGAATCGTACCCACCTCGCGGAGAATGCATATGAGCTGTACATTGCGCACCGATTTGTGCGTCGATAGCAACATCACCGCGCGAAAGTCGAGCCGCCGGGGACAGGGCTTCGCGTCTCCAGCAAGATGGGTTACGAGCAGGCCACAGCCTGTGCCGGTCGCGGCTGACTCGCGCAAAACGAGCCGCGCACAAGGCGCCCTGCAACCCGGGTTGTACCGTAGCGGCCGCAGTTGGTGCATATGCACCATCGCAGTCATGATTTCATTTTGCTTGCTTTGGCCCCGAGTCCGGCCCCTGCAAAGTTCACCCGAAATGGACGGACGCAGCAAGTACGATCATTCGGGGGACATTAAGCGGGACGGCACAATCGGGCAGTCCAGACGACCTGAGCAACACGGACGAGCTTGAGCCTCATCGGGGCAATTCAGCTGCGCAAATGATGTTGACGAACCTGTCGAACGCAAGCGGCCGAAATACGCTCAGCTCCTTATCAAGCCGATTGAGAGGCAACATCTTCAAAGAACAAAAGTCGACACGCAGTGCGCGTCATCCAGCAGACCAAATCCAGCTTGGAGCAATGTGCACGGGGAACGCATGCCGTTTTTTAGAGTTGCCCAGCTCCGGAGACAGGGACGACGGGGCACGCGAGTTCCGGCGAGCGACCAACGAAGAATGAGCTGCGGGTCGCAGGGGGCAGAGAACAACATGCACTGCCAGCACCGTTTCGATCTTTGCAAAATGGAGACACTAAAGGAGAAAAAGCTGACCAGCGGCAATCTCCACCTCGCGAGCTTGCGTCAACGGCTAACAGGAACGCCGCTAGCGAAAGCTCTTGCGGATGTCATCGCGCTGGAGGACGAAGTCGACCCAATGGTTTGCCTCTCAGAGGCAAAACGGCGCCTTGGCGCGCGCTCGTCAGCGGGCGAGTAGCTGGCTAACCTCAATCAAGATGCCCGTTTCCGCACGAATTTATCACGCGGCACAGCTCGGTTGCGTTTCGGCTTCGCTTTGGTTCACATCTTTTGTCGAAAACGAAGGCCCGGATCTCTCATCCGAAAGGCCGGCTTTGCGGCTTCGCTCCCCGCTGCGCCGCAAAATGCCGATGGCAAGGCCCCTCATCCCTACTTTGATAGTCGTATGCGACAACGCCCATCCAAGTTGGGCCTTTGTCACGGAAGATTTCCTCGTATTTTTCACCATCGAGGATTTCCTGCGCGGAGGGGGCATCTCGCGGCGAAATTCGTCTCAGGCTGGGAGGTGGTTATGCAGTACGACCGAATAGATGCCCGCATTCTCGAGATCGTGCAAAAGAATAACCGTCTGACTTCAGATGTGATTGGCGAGATGGCCGGGCTTTCTCCTACCGCGTGCCAACGACGGTTGAAGAGGCTCCGCTCGGAGGGCATCATCCAGGCCGACGTGTCGGTTGTATCGCCGAGGGCGGTTGGACGACCTATTCAAGTGCTCGCACTGGTAACTTTGGAGCGGGAAAGCGCCGATATCATCGATAGGTTTAAAAAAGCCATCAAATCATCAGTCGACGTCGTCAACGGCTTTTATGTGACGGGCGATGCCGACTTCGTCCTGTATATTACCGCGCGGTCCATGGAGGAGTACGAGGAGTTCACGCGGCGCTTCTTCTACGAGAATCGCGACATCAAGGGCTTCAAGAGCATGGTCATATTGGATCGCGTAAAGTTCGGATTTGCTGTTCCGGTTGAGCTTCCGCCGGATGATTGATTGCACGGATGCGGGTGAGCCTCGCGCGCCCGCTATCGAGCTGTTGACCTGACCGTTCCACTCTCCCGTGGCTTCTTGGGAGCTCGATCAGGCATAGCGAGAAAAATCGCACGTAGAGCCTAGTCACACGGAAATGTCGTGGACGCAATCACCGTATCGCTAGCGACAGGGTGCAAAAGCAAGAATGTGGCGCGTTGAGTCCGAGCCGGCGCAAATGCCTTCATACGCCTGGTTGAAAATCGTCGAAGACGGGCCCCTCAACGCGGGATTTGGGCGCCGATGAGTTACTCGTTGCATCAATCAAGATGAAGATGTTGCTATAGTCGTAATCACGTTCTCGTTACGGTCAGCGCGCAGGCTAGCAAAGGCCTCCTGCCAGGAGAGGGACTATGACCGATCGCGTGCCCGCCGTCCTCGAAGTGCTTGACTGCTCTCAAGATGGAGCTCTCAAGCGGCTGCCTGGCACACGACCGGAGCCTCTGCGTTCTCTTCCGGTGCGTCCTGCGAAACGGCCCTTTGTGAAGAACGTCATCTTGGCGCGTCTTTCTATCCAACAGCTTGCGGCATTAGGGGAGTGCCTCGATCCGGTCGTCTTGAAAGAACGGATGGTTCTGCAGGAGCCAAAAAGGCCGGTCGAGCACGTCTACTTTATGGAGAGCGGCCTCGTCTCGCTCAGAGTTGTTGCCGCGGGCAGTATGCTCGAAACGGCGGTCATAGGCTATCGGGGCGCGGTCGGTACTTCTTTCTTGTGGGGAGGACATCTTTCAACCCATCAATCTGTCGTCGTCTTCCCCGGAAGCGCGCACAGAATTCGCGTCGAGGATCTTCGTCAGATCATGAAGGTGCATCCCGAGATCAGAGACCATCTGTTTGAGTACGTGCAAGCGCTGACATTTCAGTGCGTCCAGACAGGATTGTGCGGGGTTCGGCACCATCGTGAACAGCGCCTCGCGAGCTGGCTTTGCCTTGCTAGTGAAGCTGTTGACGCCCGCGTGCTGCCAGTCACCCACGATTACCTTTCCTCGGTGCTGGGACTGCGCCGCGCCGGGGTGACCGAAACCTTGATCCGGTTCGAGGAGCAAGGGCTGATTCGCAAGATGCGGGGCGTCTTGCAGATCGATGAACCCAAATTGCTCGAAGAGAGAGCATGCTGTTGCTACAAGCTCGTCTCAGCTGCCTATGCCTCCTCATCAGTCCGCACTCTCGGCGAAGAACAGGCGAGCTAGCAACTCGCGACTGGTGTTCTGCGTCCTCTCGGTTCTTGTGACGCGAAGTTGAGGCAATTCCCCCCGGGAAAGGCCACGTCACAAATCAATTGTTCCGTTGCGCCGTGTAGCTGGCGGTGGGTAACCGATCGCCGGCGATACGCGGGTTGGTCAGCTTGCGGTTGTCGCAACGCTGAAGCGTCGTCGTTCAGCCGCGAGATGCGGTCCGGCGATTAGCGGGCCACGCTGGACCACCGGACCCGCGTTCTGCTCGAGTAGGGATCGCTGGATGGGCGCAACGAAGCCGGAAAGCTACTGGGCGCGACATCCACACTTCGCTCCAAAAAAGCGCTGCGGTTAGAACATTCACTTCCCCCCATGGTGCATGCACCTTCCGGGGCCCGAGCTCATTCGAAAGCACCCGGCGCACCCACGTCGGAGAGGCGGCCTCGGGTGCAGCCCAAACTGGGGGAAGCGGTAGCCGCGTCCAAGCGTCCAACGCCTTCGGCAGACATAGGACTGACCTCGCGAGCCTCCAGAGAGGCGACTTTTCGACTACCGCAGAGATCGGGTGTGGCGCGCACACATGGCAAGAGTGTTTGGCTTTCTTCCGATTGGACACGGGCAGCGCGGGACCGGATCAGCGGATTGAGAGGGTGATTGTTCTCCATGCGTAAAAACGGACGGCCAGCTCCTGCACTGGACCGACACTCCGCATGACCATCTCATTGGTTGCGAAGCTGACCTTGGCGAGCGCCGGGCCGGACCACCCGTCGTCTGCAGCCAGCGCCGGTCGTTTCGATCGTCAGAGACCGTGAACGGGACGCAGCGCTGCACCGCTGGCCAGCCTGATGCCTACCTCCGAAATAGACGGGTAAGCTTCTTTCCGCCGAGCGGCGCGCACGGCCGCAGATTCAACGCGTGCACCGTCCTTTGAACAGAATTCCGGCTTCACACAACGCTTCATATGATGCGACGTTTACCTCTCGATCGACCACGGTAACAAGCCACGGGTGTTGCGGAAAGTCATTGAACACTGTGCGAGGGAGCGCAGCGCGACACGATCATCATTCGTCTGCCACCCCGTTTGCGCCGACGAGGATGCGGCAAGGCGGCATCGTGAAGGACGCGAGTGACGGCAGTGGATCAGGAACGAGCGTGCCGTCACCCCACCTGGCATACCAGCAGCTATCGTGATCCGAAGGACAGACGCTTGCCCGACCGCGTGTCCTCGGGGCGGCCACTCTCCATCTCGCGACAGCGTTGCCGTCTTTATCAACTATGCGCCGAAGGTGAACATCTTCGCTTCCGAAATCAAATGAAGACCTGCAAACAGCCGGAGTGGTGAGGACGTATTAAAGCCCTTAAGCATCCACCGCATCGTCTGGCCCCAAATCAACAGCGACACCCCGCAAGCGCACACACGGTACTTTTCGCCGTTGGCGCGCTCGGGCAGCGCATCCTCGCGAAACCCCTCTTCTCTTCTCAGAACTGATAGGAGAACTCCGTTCCCGTTTGAGCTATTCCTTCCAGGTTGATGAATACTTGCCACCCAGCGAAGGCCACAGCCGATTGGCGGCCAATAGCCAAGCTTTGAAGTCGTTGATGCTGGTTCTCGAATGCCGCGATGTGAGTAGCACTAAAAGTCAACAATCGCTTTACGATCGCGAGCCGGAGCACCTCCGCTATGGATTATTCCACATGAATGTGAGCTGTCATCTCACCGAAGGGGCATGCTGATTCAGGTCCTCGATTCCCCTTCAAGTGACTGTGCTCCGCCGATTGTGTTTGTCGGCAGAAATCGGGCCGGTAACTGGGTTGCCCGTGAACAACGGGGCGCGTTTGGTGGGCTTTTTATCAACCGCGCTGAAGCTCTGAAATACGCTCTCTTCAAGAACGGACGCCATCCAGAGAGCATCATCGAAGTGACGCGTGAGATCGAGCTCGATATTCCCAGCCCGTGAACTGCAGAACATTAAGGATGTGACCGTTCTTCTGCACCTGCTGCCCTGTCGAAGCCGGGGCACTCGTTAATCGTCGCAGGACCAACCGCGGCCAGCCGATTTCTTGAGCGTGCTCACTTCAAGCATTCAATTAGGCAGCCCAGAGGCTTTCCGGGCAGATTCTGTCGGACGACAATCATCGGCCAATCATTGCCTCCGCTCGATGAGCATTACATCGTTATGCACCTGAACATGAGCCGTCCTGACTCGTTCCGTGCGACGAAATAAGAGGAGAACTCCAAGGACGCGCCATCGACTGTCCATCTGGAACAGTTTCACGACCTAAGCATAGCGCCACAGAACTCGTCGGTTTCATTGCATCGCGCTACCTTGAGGTGGAACGCGTTCGCGGGCTTAACGCCATCTCATCCGCAGCGATACGTTCCATTGATGTGTCACCTACCAATTCTCGCAATTGATCACAACGCTGACACTGGGATCCGACCGGCCGTCGCTTTCAAGAGCGTTATGCGCCAATGATCTCACCTCGCCTAGTGGTCCGCGGCGCCCAGTGACGATCGGCGACGAAATAGAAGCACGCCCTGTTCATCGTAACAACGCCTGTATTATGGCTACACAGCTGCGGGCGCGTAATTCGCTTCGCATTCCGCCGGAGCAACCCACAGCCGCCCCTTACATTTCGCTCTGCATCAGCGGCAACGGAACCGCGGCCATTACTCAATAAGACGCAGACGCCGCGCCTTGACGACGCACTGGGTACGGCTGGTCGTTTCCAGCTTTCGCATCGCATTCTTGACGTGAAAGTTGACGGTGTTCTCGCTTACTTTCAGGATGACTCCGATGGCCCAGGATGACTTCCCCTCCTCGACCCATCGCAAACACTGTTTTTGCCGTTCCGACAGCACAACCTCTTGCACATCCGCCATGAGTTTCTCCTGGAGCCGAGAGGACGTGGCATGAGATCAGCAAATGCCGTACCAGTCAGTAGCACCGCAAACTCTCGCAGCAGGACAAGATCTTGGGAGATTGCCGGTTCACTTCTCCGGAGACTGCCATCCAACTGCAGCCATATCGACGGGATTGCGACATATGTCGAAAACGCAACAGCAGTATTTACGACAACCGTAGCAGTCGATATTTGCTCAACATCTGTGTGAGCTGGATATCACCCTTGGCCAGGCGTTCCTCCTGCAAGGGTGAATGCTCTGTGAAGGGCCGTAGCATCCGGCTGGCGAGCCGAGATCCTTCATTTGCACCAAAGCTTTCGTTTCCAACGTGTCGGCTCCGATCCACCCATCACAACAGCCCCGCGTTCGGCGCCATGCTATGGCGATAATGCAAGCTTTTACGTCCCAATCAACTACCAACGCTGGTCATTGATCGGCGTCACAACAAAAAGGTATGAGCAGTGCGGTTTGCGCCAATCGAAGGCCGGCCTTCAGGACTTCTGTATGAAGGATCAATCACAACCCAATCGGCCCAACGCAGGTCATCAATGCACTCGGCCGTCGCCTGTCGAAATACTTCGCGCCCAGGTCTGCTCGAATGGTGAGCTCTCGTTTCTGATGGAAGCGCATGACGGCCTGTCCGCGACAATCGCCCAGCGCTCGGGATTCAAGGGGCTCTGGGCGTCCGGTCTGTCGATTGCCTGTTCTCTAGGTTACCGCGACGCGAACGAAGCCTCGTGGAGCCAGCTTGTCGACGCCGTTGAGCGGATCGTGGATTCAAGCCAACTTCCGGTCCTTGTCGACGGAGATGGCGGCTTCGGGAACTTCAACAATGCCCGCCTGCTGGCTCGCAAGCTCCGTGAGCGGGGCGCCGCGGGTGTTGCACTGGAAGACAGCTGTTTTCCGAAGATGAACTCGTTTGTTGGGGATCGGCACCCCCTCGCCGATATCGACGAATTCTCGGGCCGCCTCCGGGCAGTGAAGGATACGGTCGCAGACGACTTGGTTCTGGTGGCAAGGATCGAGGCGTTGATCGCTGGGTATGAGATGGACGAAGCACTTTTGCGCGCTCACGCCTACGCCGACGCGGGAGCCGATGCGATCCTCATTCATTCGCGAAGGAGCACCGCGGACGAAATCCTTTCGTTCGCGCGCGCCTGGCAGAACACATTGCCCGTCGTGATCGTTCCGACGAAATACTACCGAACGCCGATCTCTGTATACCGTAAAGCCCGCATCTCCACGGTGATCTGGGCCAACCACTCCATGCGAGCGGCAATAGCGGCAATGCAGCAAGTCTGCCGTCGCATCATCGCTGAGGAAAACACCGCGAGCGTTGAGCCGAATATTGCTACTCTCGACGAAGTCTTCGAACTTTTGAAGTACGACGAACTCGCCCGTGCGGAAGCGTTATATCTGCGGCCCGACGCTGAATTGCGCAAATAGGGTTTCGTCGACACAGGAGCATATTCGTTGCCGAAGACCCTGGACTTCCTGCTAGCTGGCCAGGTGCGACTTCAATCTCAAATGGCTTTCGTTGTACTGAGATGTCCTTAGATGGCGTAGCACGCCTCACTCGGCCGAAATACGCATTTTGCCATCTGGGCAGCAGCTCGAGGTACCGGATCCATGGCCTCCCTCCTCTTTGGAAAAGGACCGACGAGGACCATTTGTCTGCCTTCACGCTTGGGGTTCATTTTCAAGGCTCCGGCAGGCTTGATTTCGCTTCAGCAAGCATACGCTGCGGGCGAAGACACTCGTCGGTGTTTCACCTTAGCGGGGCGACGAAAAGGAACTAAATGGTGATCGATGCTCCCAAGAACGCCGTTATTCTCGCCGCTGGCTGCGGCTCTCGCCTGCGTCCTCTGACAGATCTGAGGCCGAAGCCGCTCATCGAGGTCAATGGCACTTCGATTCTTCACAACGCTCTGCGCAATCTGGAAACTGTCGGCGTGGAAGAGGTGACGATCGTCGTGGGTTACCGCAAAGACGCCATTCAGTATGCCTGCGGCAGCCGCTTTGGCGGGCTCAGAATCAAATATGTCGAGTCGACTGTTTTTGACCGCACCGGAAGCGCCTATTCTTTGTGGCTGGCGCGCGACGCTCTTCTCTCCGGAGACTGCTTTCTTCTCGAGGGCGACGTCTTTTTCGAAGAGGATGCGTTGCGATACTTGATTATCTGCCGGGGGACTGACGTGGCTGCAGTCGTTCCCTTCGATGATTCCATGGAAGGATCAGCCGTTCTGTTGTCGCAGAACGGCTCCATCTCAGGCTTTCGAATGAAGCAAACGGCGTCAAATCTTGTTGCGGATGGCCCAAAGCTATTCAAGACGATGAACCTATTACGTCTCTCGGCGCCGACACTCAAGGCAACGATCGTTCCGACGCTGGACGATATCATCGCTGCCGGGGCTAGGCAGACCTACACCGAAGAACTTTTGGGTTATCTGATAGAAAGACGAGGTTTACAGCTCGCAGCGGCGCGATGCGATGGCCTCAGCTGGTACGAAATTGATAATGCTGAGGATTTGCAAATTGCCGAGCGCATTTTCAGGAACCGAATGAACGCCTACACGCCGACACGTGATTTGCAGACTAGGTGAGAGACCAATGCTAAAATACCTTTGGGATCCAGCGAACGCCATAACAATCACAGGTCTCCTCTTTTCCTCCACCAGCCTATTTCTTGCTCTCTCTGAGCGCCTCGAGCTATCTGTGGCAGTAGCGCTTTGGGCTGTTCTATCGGACCACCTCGATGGGTTTGTGGCAGGTCGTACGAAGGGTCGCGATCCAGATGTTGCAAAGATGGGAGCGAGCCTCGACGGGTTTGCGGATATTGTCTATGGAGCCGTTCTGCCTGCGGTAATTGTGGTACAAGTCAGCCAAGCCTCGCCGCTCGCCCTTGCGACCGCAACCATGCTACTGGTCGCTGGTGCAGTAAGGCTTAGCTACTTTGCGAACTTTGGCCGGTCGTGCGATGAATGCTTCTTAGGCGTTCCCTTGTCTTACGACGTGCCGTTCCTGGCGCTCTTATTTCTTCTTAAACCTCTCATTCCTGCTGAAGCATTTTCTGACGTCGTGAGCATTGGCTTCTTGCTGCTCGCTATGGCGCATGTTGCGCCTGTTCGTGTGCCACCACTCAGCGCAACAATGTATGCGGCAATAAGCATCTTCGCAGTCGCATCATCGGCGGCCTTGGCCAGTCGGTCCCTTTGATTGCGGATGGAAGTATGATCCAGCGAGTGAGCTGCTGCGTGTTGCAGGCTTCCCTACCATGCAGGTCACGTGATGACGTGTAGTCTCGCCAATCGCAATGTGCGCGCACCAGTCATATTGCCGGGCAAATTTCCACGCGAATCGGCGCTGCCCGATGGTTGTTCGCCGTGAGCTAGTCGAGAGAACGCGATCGTTCTGGAATTTTCGTCGGCCCTGAAACGTTTCAGCTAGTCTCACTCATGAACAGCACTGCACAAATCAACCTACCGCTTAGGTCGGACGACGTCTCTGACCTCGTCAACCGATTCCCCGGCGGCTATTGGAAATATGACATCAAGGACTTCGTCCTTCTGGTGAATCCTTATTTTCCGCCGCAAGCGTTCCTTGACGAACTTAAGGACGCTCTACCGCGGCTTATCACCTGCTATCCCTCTCCTAATGTGGAGATGGTTCAGCTTCTCGCGGATGCGGTGAAGATTCCGGCGCATAATCTTGTCATTTGCAATGGCGTGGCTGAACTGATTCCCATCCTTCTTGGTCGACTGGGTATGAGGATTGCGGTCCCGGTCCCAACCTTCAATCCCTATGAAACCACCGCCTTGCCCGGGCGGTTGTCGCGCTTTATCCTGCCACCGCCCGATTTTGAACTCGATGTGCGGGGCTATGCAGCGTTTGCGCGTGCAAATGGTGTCGACGGCGCGGTCGTGATATCGCCGAATAATCCAACTTCGCGGAGCGTTCCCTATGCGGATTTGCTATATCTCGCTTCCGCGCTTCGAGCTCAACAGCAACTCCTATTGATCGATGAGTCATTCATCGAGTTTAGTGAAGTCGGACGAAGTGCGAGCTTTGAAAATCACTTGCTCGAATTTCCCAATGTGATCGTTCTCAAAAGCCTGGGAAAGATTTACGGGACATGCGGTTTGCGGATCGGGTATGCGGCATCGGCAAATGCACAGACGATGAACGAAATTAGAGCTGCCCTGCCCACGTGGAATGTCAACACGTTTGCGGAGTTTTTTCTAAGCAAGCTTCCTCACCTGGCGCACGCGGCAAAACAGAGTTGGATGAGGGTGGGCAGCGACAGGGACAAATTGTACGCAG
>Ga0209489_109071_pt1 | contig 12807 bp, 11 predicted proteins | sample SiratrowhiteBW_FD_187527 | JGI IMG/M metagenome (GOLD analysis project Ga0209489, IMG submission 187527) | Root nodule microbial communities of legume samples collected from California, USA - Siratro white BW (SPAdes) (version 2) | ecosystem: Host-associated > Plants > Roots > Nodule | place... | reverse complement strand
AGGGACTAAAATAACTTTTTTTTTTTTTTTTTTCATTTTTTTAATCACTCTCTTTGTTCATCCTCTTTTTGTTTTCTTAGTGGCTGGTTTGCATTCTGTTTTTGTAATGCCCTGGATGCGTGTCTCTGTTAATCTGTTTGGTATAGTAATGGTCGATTTGAAAACCCAATGAACTCTTAATTAGCAGAAGTTCTCGATTTTTATTTGGGGATAGATAGTTCAAGTTGAATATAAGAAAGGAATGTAAGTGTTGATTGCATTAATAGATTAAAACTTTGGATTTAAGGCGATATGAATTGGTTTGAAGTTCGAAAGATTTGTGTCAATGAGGGTCTTTAAAGGGGATTTTGCTTTTTTTATCTTGCTATATAGAAGATTTTTTAAACTTCTATATTAATTGCATGAATCTGGTGATTTCTTTGTTTTTTGGCTACTTTTGATTCTGGGGTGTTTACAGTTCTTTCGTTATGCTTTTGGGAGTCCATCACCGAAAGTTTGTGCTCTTTAATGTTCTATTTCACATTTGTATTGGTCCTGCCATGTACTGCTTATTGTTGAGTTTTGAGACTATGAATACTTTTCTTCATATATTTTGCCATGCTTGCTTGGGAACAAGCACCCTTGTGAAGTACATTCTGTATGTTGGCTTTGCTTCATTCATTTTCAACTCATACCTTTGATCCTAAGACATGATAAAAGCTTCATATCATGCTTTTTGTGTTGTATAGTTTGGCTATTTTACACCCTTTGGTGTGTTTCTGTTTTATAATGATCTGTTCCCTTTATAATCATGTTCTCAACAAAGTCTAAATTGTTAATTTTTGTGATAACTGTAGATGGCAGAGAAATACGAGAATAAAGGAAAAGCTTCTGAGAATCATCCAACAAGAAAGCGTGGTAGACCACGAAAGACCTCTCAAATTCCAGAAGCTGCTTCACCACATACAACAGTATCTGGTCCTTCACAACAATGTACTCCACAACAAACAAATTTAGATGCAGAACGCATCGTTAAGGCAGAAGTTGGATTAGAGACACAGAGCAATGATGGCAAGCCAATGTTATACCTTGATGGACAAGGGTATGTTCTTGTATTTTGTTACTCACTTTTTAAAGACTTCTTTCCATTGATATGTAATCTTTGCAGATTTTTACCTTCACGCCTTGCTGCTAGTGCGATTGGTGATATTATCAAAAGGAATTATACTAAACCTTGGCCATCTTGGAAGAAGATACCAGATAGAGACAGAAACTCGATGTTTGATGAGTTTTGGGTGAGATTTCGTATGTTGATAACTAGGAAAAAAATTGTATATGTATGTTTAGTCTACTGTTAGCTAACTTGTTTACTTATATATATAGGCAAAGTTTTCATTTAGTCCACCAGATTACAGGTGGGCACACCAGAATTTTCAAAGGCGATGTTCAGTATTGATGGCCAATAGGCTACTTAAGGCTCGATCCACACTGGTTAAACCATATTGGATTGAAGATGGAATCTGGGAGAAATTGTGCGAGCATTGGAAATCTGAAGATTTTATAACGAGGAGTGAACAAGCAAGAATTAATCGGGCATCTAATAATGGAGCATCTCACACTGGTGGCTCTATTTCTGCATCCCAGCATAGAGCTAATATGGTAAAGTTGTTACTTTATATAATTTGTTCTGTTGTTTATCTCACGACTCAGTTTAAAAAAACCTATTTTGCATCCACAATGCATGGGCTTATAAGTTAATTGTTAATATTATTTTTGTAAGCCTTTGTAACCTGGAATAATTTTATGCACTCTACACTCAATAATTCCAATGTAAGGTTACTAAATTAAGTGTTTAACTTAATTTTGTAAGTCTTGCAATCGATTACAGATTAATACTTAAAATATTTTCCTTTAGAATGAGATTTTTCCTTAAGCAACGTTGCGTATAAACAATGTTTGGTCATCTGTTTTGAGTGATCAATTTTGTTAAGCAACAATCCTAACTTTTAACAATCTTTATAAGCAACTGTGGAGATGACTTAACAATGCTAACTTTGTTCTGTGTTAGATTAAAGAGACCGGAATGGTCCCTACTCCATCGGAGTTGTATCGTCGCCTTCATCAACGCAAGGACAACACATGGGTGGACAGTAAATCGAAAAATCTAAATGTAATGAAGCTCATCTTTAGAATCATGTAACTTTTTATGTTGGTTCTACTCTACTTTGGATTGCTTTGTAACATTATGCTTGTATTGATGATATGATGACAGGAGGCATTTACTCGCTCACTGAACCAATTGACCGAAAGTGCACTGGTAGAAGGAAAGCCTCCACCGAGTGAGTTGGATGTGTGGTCTGATGTGGCTAGATCGAAGAAAGGAAAAGTATATGGGCTTGGAGTAGACTCTACAACAGTTAGAGTAGGGCCTTGCTATCCTGGTTCATCTTCATCAATGGAGTGGATTACAAAACAAGAGTTTGATGAACTGAGGAGGGAGATGGAACAAATAAGAAAAGAAAGAGATGAGCTTCAGACCAAAGTTTCAAATACTGAGAGGCATGGAGTAGAATCTACAGCAGTTGTCGGAGGGGCTTGCCATCAGGGTTCAGCTTCATCAATGGAGTTGATAACAAAACAAGAGTTCGATGAACTGAGGAGGGAGATGGAACAAGTAAGAAAAGAAAGAGATGAGCTTCAGACCAAAGTTTCAAATACTGAGAGGTATGGAGGAGAATCTGCAGCAGTTAGAGGAGGGCCTTGCCATCATGGTTCATCTTCGTCAATGGAGTTGATACAGGAGTTTGATGAACTGAGGAGGGAGATGGAACAAATAAGAAAAGAAAGAGACGAGCTTCAGACCAAAGTTTCAAATACTGAGAGGCATGGAGTAGAATCTCCTGCAGCTGGAGGAGGGCCTTGCCCTCAAGGTTCATCTTCATCAATGGAGTTGATTATAAAGTTTGAGGAACTGAGGAGGGAGATGGAAGAAGTAAAAAAAGAAATAAATGAGCTTCTGACCGAAGTTTCAAATACTGAGAGGCTTGGAGTAGAATTTCCAGCAGTTAGAGGAGGGCCTTGCTACCTTGGTTCATCTTCATCAATGGAGTTGATTACAAAACAAGAGTTTGAGGAACTGATGAGGGAGATGGAAGAAGTAAGAAAAGAAAGAAATGAGCTTCTGACCAAAGTTTCAAATACTGAGAGGCTTGGAGTAGAATTGCTAGCAGTTAGAGGAGGGCCTTGCCATCTTGGTTCATCTTCATCAATGGAGTTGATTACAAAACAAGAGTTTGATGAACTGAGGAGGGAAATGGAGGAAGCAAGAAAAGAAAGAAATGAGCTTCTGACCAAAGGGCCTTGCCATCTTGGTTCATCTTCACCATTGGAGTTGATTACAAAACAAGAGTTTGATGAACTGAGGAGGGAGATGGAAGAAGCAAGAAAAGAAAGAAATGAGCTTCTGACCAAAGGGCCTTGCCATCTTGGTTCATCTTCACCAATGGAGTTGATTACAAAACAAGAGTTTGAGGAACTGATGAGGGAGATGGAAGAAGCAAGAAAAGAAAGAAATGAGCTTCTGACCAGAGTTTCAAATACTGAGAGGCTTGGAGTAGAATTTCTACCAGTTAGAGGAGGGCCTTGCCATCTTGGTTCATCTTCATCAATGGAGTTTACTACAAAACAAGAGTTTGATGAACTGAGGAGGGAGATGGAAGAAGTAAGAAGAGAAAGGAACAAGCTTCACATCAAAGTTTCAAATACTGAGAAGCTTATTGAGGAGAACAATGCATTGATTCAAAAGATTATTGAAAGCATCAGTGATCAAAACTAGGATGACAAAGTCACGATGTTTGGATAGGTTGATTTTGGAGTGAGAGAAAAGGAAAGTAGTAATTTAAGTTTCATGGGTTTTGGATGACTAGTAAATGTGAAGGATTTGGCAAAATTAGTTGACCCAACTAGATTATCTTTCCATTCAATAATGACAGGAAAGACAGACTTTTGTTCTGTTTTGAAATCTTAAGAAGATATCTCAGTCCTCTTTGTTTTTTAATATATAAAAACTCATTCTTTTACAAAAATAAAGAACTATTAAATTAATATAATATTTATTTTGGTTGATGTTATTTAGTTTAAAAAAAAATTAACTACATTTTTTTACCATCAAACAATCGAAGTAAATTTGTTTCATCTCTATAAATTTCAATGCATTTCTGTAGGTTTCATCTCTAATCCATAGAGTGAACCACTACTGATTTACATGGTTTTTGTACACAGATTTCTTTCTTTTTTTTTCATAATGTGAGAATCACGATTCTTGATAGAAAATTATGATTTATAAGAATGTCTACAATTTGTTTGGTTGATAAAAAAATATTTATATACATTTTCTGTAAACAAACAAATATCTCACTACTTTTCTTCCATGATCCACGATGGAGCTGATTTTCTCTTCCGACCCATTTCAAAGAAGTACTTTGAAAACAAACACAGAAAACAAACCTACTTTGTTTTGAAGAGATGAGGTCCTAGAGGCATTGTATTGTGAGGCTTGAAAATGAGTCAAAGCATGTGCATTTGAATTCAAAGAGGCAAATATGGCTAAATAAACTAATCAATTGATGCAACATGTAAGGCCAGCTAAACTCATTGGCCTCACCTCACTCTACATGGTATTAACTAATCATTTTAATTTGATTTCAAAGTTAGAAAATAAAATAAAAAAATTCGTTTTTTAAATTTAAGTGACTTAAATTAATTTCAACTTTTAGATAGTCTTGTAATTTATAAATTTTAATACACATATTTGTTTTAATAAAGTGATCGTTTCTAAATTATAATTATTATTTTTATGTTTATAAATTGATTTGTCTAAGTATATTTAGATTAAACCATTATTTATGAAATATTCGAGTTATGTTACTTCTAATAAACTCATTTTTATTCCTAAGAGTCATCATATACATTATTTTTTATCAAAATTTTATTGTGTTATATTATTTTATGATTTCTTGTAACTTTTATTCTAATGTTAAAATCTTATAATGACATCTTCAAGTCTATATACAAATTCATAAATTTAAGATTTGAATTTTATAAAAATTCACAATTTAAAATATAAGATTCTAAATCATACAAACAAGCAAATATTATTATTTTTTTTCTTCTTCTACAAACACAAGCAAATATATATATTGCTAGCAACCAACACCTAATGTAATTACTAAAAGTTAAAAAAGATCTTATAAGTGACATAAGACAACTCACAAAATTTAAATTATATTAAAACTTTATACAATAACCTTTTCAATAAAAATAGTCTACTACTCACACTTTGATAATTTTTTAATTTTTTATTTGATTGTTGATATAAAGAAATATTTTAAGAAAAAAAGTGTTTTAAATTTGATTTTATATTAGAATTATTGTAATAAAAAGATTTTATAAGATGTCTCACATTCCACATATCCCTTCCATTATTACCAGTAGAACCACGCCAAATCCGCGAACAAAAAGCATGTAGTGCTCCTATCTATAGTGACTGCAAAGTTGGGATCATTCACGTTTTAAAGAAAATTTTTTCACTAAGTGATATATAATTAAATCTCTGAAATCTATTTGTATAATTTCATTGATTTAAAAATGATTTATAAAGAACACTTTGCTTTGATGCAACGTCAACAAGTCAAACACTGTTCTTGACCAAGAAAAATTTACCCAACAAGTGAAGCTTCTTGTTTGGTTCTGTTCCTGAACTAAGAGTTATCATATATCACATCATTTTCCACTGCTCTTCTGTCACTACTCTTCTTCCTTGATGCACCATCCAAGTCAATTTCTCCCGTGCTTCTTGGGCCATGAATATCAAAGAAAGTGAAAGTTCGACCCCAGAGAAAAGAGTGAAAGATTGGAATACAAAGTTCTGGTTTTTTGTATTACAAAAACACAGTCTTGTTTGATAGCTTAGTTATTTGTGTGTCCAACCTTGTGTTATGCTTACTTTGCTACCTTTACTTTTATAAACATGATGGTTTGGAGGAGCTAGCCACAGCTTCTGATTTGGTTGGTCTATGATTTCGTTTACTTCTTGTTGTCTTGTTACTGCCTTGTTTCTGACGTAGGTTCCACTATTACTGGTTTATTTCTATGTTATATTGGATATTCTGTTAGAAACATGGCCAAGCTTGCCCCTCTTGAAGAGCCTCTTTTGGATGGTGACTCTAGAGCAATCAACAATTCTGATTCCAGAAAGACTAGAGGAAATGAAAATTCAACCCGCTATTCAAATGCAGGATTTTTCAGTAAGCTTACTTTCTCATGGATCAGTCCGTTAATAACTCTGGGAAATGAGAAGACTTTAAACCATGAGGACCTCCCACTTCTTGCTGCTGATGACAGTGCCTATGGGGTTTTTCCAAGATTTAGAAATAAACTAGAGTCAGAGTGTGGTGTTCGAAATGTGACCACTCTTAGGCTGGTGAAAGTGCTATTCCTGTCAACTTGGCAAGGGATTTTTTTATCAGGTTTTTTTGCATTCCTGTATACGTGTGCTTCCTATGTTGGACCCTTTCTTATTGACAACCTTGTTCAATACCTCAATGGAGAATACATGTTTAAAAATGACGGCTATGTTTTGGCTGCCACATTTGTTGCTGCAAAGCTTGTGGAGTGTTTTTCACAGAGGCACTGGATGTTTAGGTTCCAGCAGGTTGGGGTGAGGATGCAATCCATGTTGGTGGCAATGATCTATGCTAAAGGTTTGACTCTTTCGTGTCAATCAAAGGAGGTTCGTAGTACTGGGGAAATCATCAACTTAATGACTGTGGATGCTGAAAGAATTGGTGAATTTTGTTGGTACATGCATGATCCATGGATGTGTGTTTTGCAGCTTACTTTAGCCCTGTTAATTCTCTATAGAAGTGTAGGTGTTGCTTCACTAGCTGCTCTTGCTGCCACTGTGATTGTGATGTTGCTGAACCATCCTGTGGCATCAATGCAAGAAAAGTTCCAAGGCAAGATAATGGATTTCAAAGATAAAAGAATGAAGGCCACATCTGAGATTCTTAAGAACATGAGGATTCTAAAACTGCAAGCATGGGAGATGAAATTCTTATCAAAGATTATTCAGATTAGAAAGAGTGAGGAGACATGGCTAAAGAAATTTCTTGCTGGTACAGCAATTATTCGATTCTTCTTCCACAACGCCCCAACTTTTATTGCAGTTGTTACATTTGGTGCTTGTGTTCTTGTGGGGATACCACTTGAATCAGGGAAGGTCTTGTCTGCACTTGCAACATTCCGAATTCTTCAAATGCCTGTCTACAGTCTTCCTGACACAATTTCTATGATTGCACAAACTAAAGTTTCTCTGGATAGGATTGCATCATTTCTTCGACTAGATGAGTTGCAGACTGATATTGTACAGAAGCTTCCATGGGGTAGTTCTGATAAGGCAATTGAAATATTGGATGGAAACTTCTCATGGGATTTATCTTCCCCTAATCCAACATTGAGAAACATAAATCTCAATGTTTTTCATGGTATGAGAGTAGCTGTGTGTGGCACTGTTGGATCAGGCAAATCTAGTTTACTTTCTTGTATTATAGGAGAAGTACCAAAGATATCTGGGACATTGAAAATATGTGGAACAAAGGCTTATGTTTCTCAATCGCCATGGATACAGAGTGGCAAGATAGAAGACAACATATTATTTGGTAAAGAGATGGACAGTGAAAAGTATGAGAAGGTGCTAGAAGCATGTTCCTTGACAAAGGACCTTGAGGTTCTACCATTTGGTGATCAGACCATTATTGGGGAGAAGGGAATCAATTTGAGTGGTGGACAGAAGCAAAGAGTGCAAATAGCCCGTGCTTTATACCAAGATGCTGATATATATCTTTTTGATGATCCCTTCAGTGCCGTTGATGCTCATACAGGATCCCATCTCTTTAAGGTACTATATTTTTCTGAGCTACTATTTTCAGTGCAATCTAGTTTTTTTCTTGGGAAGGGAATTTTAGACTTCTGAATTTCTGTAACATTTTACATTTATTCAGTTCAATGCTTACTTACATGTGTGTTTCAAATAGTCTGAGCTTAGATTTCTCCAAATGTGAGTATAAAAATGGAGTTTTATGTATCTAATCTCTACAATGTCGAACAGCATAATGTGTTCATGGATACATCAATATATGTCAAACATAATTTGGCTAGTTTTTGTTATGCATTTGGATGACAGACTGTTATCTGATTTTCCATTTACACTACACTGTTTCAGGAGTGCTTGCTTGGCCTTCTAAAATCAAAAACTGTGATATACGTAACACATCAAGTAGAGTTCTTACCTGATGCTGATCTAATACTGGTGAGTGATTTATAAATTTCATATTCAAGAATTGAAACATCTGCATTTGCTCAATGATTGTCTCTGTATTTTGATCATGCTTAGAACTTATCTAGGTCATGAGAGAAGGAAGGATAACTCAATCAGGAAAATATAATGACATTCTGAAGACAGGCACTGATTTTATGGAACTTGTGGGTGCACATAGAGCAGCTTTGTCTTCAATCAAGTCCTTAGAGAGAAGACCGACATTTAAAACATCAAGTACCACCGAGGAGAAAACAGATTCATTAAGTGATTTTGAACTTGAGCAAAATGTGGAAAACATATATGGTGAAAATGGTAAGCCAAACAACACACTTGAGCCCAAAGGACAACTAGTTCAAGAAGAAGAACGAGAAAAGGGTAGAGTTGGGTTTAAAGTGTACTGGAAATACCTCAGAACAGCTTATGGAGGAGCTCTTGTGCCCTTCATATTACTTTCTCAGACACTCACTGTGGGTTTTCAGATTGCAAGCAATTATTGGATGACTATTGCAACTCCTGTTTCAGCAACAGCAGAACCTGATATCGGAAGCTTTACACTTATGGTTGTCTATGTTGCTTTGGCAGTTGGAAGTTCCATTTTCACCTTTGCCAGATCATTTCTTGCTGTGATAGCTGGATACAAGACAGCCACTGTGCTCTTCCATAAAATGCATTTCTGTATTTTTCGAGCACCAATATCATTTTTTGATGCCACCCCAAGTGGTCGAATCCTCAATAGAGTATGTCTGTATCTGTTGATAATTCTTCATTGGTTTAATTTGAAGAGACAACTCTTTTAGCAGATATAAATGGCTGAGTGCATTGTTCTTGAAAATTTGATTTCTTTAATTGTTTCTCCAAATTACCATATTGAATGTAATTATTGACAAAATCTTACTTTTGCTTTTTGTTGCAGGCTTCAATAGACCAAAGCTCACTGGATATGTACATTGCCAATGTATTATGGGCAATTACCCTCAATCTAATTCAGCTCTTGGGAAATGTTGTTGTGATGTCTCAAGCTGCATGGCAGGTGTTCATAGTATTGATTCCTGTCATGGCAGCTAGCATATGGTACCAGGTAGTTTTGGAGAATATCTAACCTTTATAATTTGAAAACACTTAACACCAGATGTCAGAAAACTTTTCCTTATTGATTAAGTATTTGAAATGCACTTAATTTTGTCACATTTCTCAGAAGTTCTGAGGGGAAGAAAAATATGAATTTATGCTAACAAAGTGATTCAATAAATGTAGCGGTACTATTCTGCATCTGCGAGAGAATTGGCACGATTGGTTGGTACATGTCAAGCTCCAGTTATACAACATTTTTCTGAAACAATTTCTGGATCAACAACCATAAGAAGTTTTGAACAAGAACCAAGATTTAATGACATAAATATGAAGTTGATAGACAGATATTCCCAACCCAAACTATACAGTGCTACTGCAATTGAATGGCTGAATTTCCGATTGGATATTTTATCCACTGTCATATTTGCCTTCTGTTTGGTATTCTTGATATCTTTTCCAAGTTCAATGGCTGCTCCTGGTAAGTAATTGCTCACACGTTACTCCTTTATGACACTAAGCAAACAACTTCATTCATCTTTCATTCCAATTTTGATTTTTCCAAGGCATTGCGGGATTGGCTGTGACATATGGACTTAATCTAAATACTGTGCAAACTAAATTAATCTGGTTTCTTTGCGACTTGGAGAACAAAATTATATCTGTTGAAAGAATACTCCAGTATACATCCCTCCCAAGTGAAGCTCCTCTTGTGATTAAAGACAACCAACCGGATTGTTCTTGGCCATCATTTGGAGAGGTTCATATCAGGAATTTGCAGGTACATTTCAAAGATTATTCATTTGTGATATTCTGAATTGAAGGCTACAGTAATATTTTCTTGGTTAAAAGCCAATTCTGGTTTTCTTATGGAACATACCCTTAATGAGGACCTCTGTGATGCAGGTTCGATACGCTCCTCACTTGCCTATTGTTTTACGAGGTCTTACTTGCACTTTTACTGCTGGATCAAAAACTGGTATTGTGGGAAGAACAGGAAGTGGAAAATCAACTCTTGTGCAAACACTTCTCCGACTTATTGAACCTATGGCTGGAAAAATATTAATAGATAACATTAACATATCTTTGATTGGAATTCATGATTTGCGGTCTAGACTCAGCATTATTCCTCAAGATCCAACAATGTTTGAAGGGACTGTAAGAACCAACCTGGATCCACTGGAAGAGTACACAGATGAACAGATCTGGGAGGTAATTTGGTTTTGTTTGTAACTATGAGAAACTTGTCTGTTTAGTGCAGGTTGTACTAATTTCTGATAAGAAATATTCCAGGCTCTAGATATGTGCCAACTTGGAGATGATGTAAGGAAAAAAGAAGGGAAGCTGGACTCCATAGGTGTGACTTCTTTAAACTTTGAACATTGATTTAGCATGTTTCAATTATATGTCTAAATGTAGAAAGGAAGTGTTACTTATCATTATGAGTTTTTGCAGTTACTGAGAATGGAGAAAATTGGAGTATGGGTCAAAGGCAATTGGTCTGCTTAGGCCGTGTTCTACTCAAGAAAAGCAAGATCTTGGTGCTTGATGAGGCTACTGCATCAGTTGATACAGCCACAGATAATATTATTCAGCAAACAGTTAAGCAACAGTTTTCAGAATGCACAGTCATTACCATTGCTCATAGGATAACTTCTATCATCGATAGTGACATGGTTCTATTTTTAAATCAAGGTAAGCATGTTTTGGTCTCTTTCCTCGTGCTTATTTAGTCTTATTCCAAAGAAATAATCACATTTTTGGTGAAATCTTTTGAACTAAACGTGATTATTTTTCCCAATAATCAAATCCGAAATGCAGCATGTTTGATTTCTTTCTCAATTTGTCACTACTTTTCCTTTTTTCTCATGATAAATGTGAATATGATTTCTCTTCATATTGATCCTGCAGGGTTGATTGAGGAATATGATTCGCCTAAGAAACTTCTTAAGAACAAATCTTCATCTCTAACTCAACTAGTTGCAGAATACACAAAGAGATCAAACTCCGGTTTTGGAAATTAAATTGAAATTAGCCACCAACCAGATATGTTCTTCATGATGATACAAATTTTCTGGTGTCTGGTCACCATTGCATTTCATCTAGTGTACCTACCTTACTGGACTTGGGTAAAGGTTTTAGTGTTCCACTTCCTATTACTCTAACTGAGACTCACTGTGCATAATATTACTTTTGCTCACAAACAATTTATGCATAGTTTGTGAGTTGTTATGCAGATTGTTGCAAAAGTTCAATCTTAGTGGCTGATTGTAAGACTCAATTGTCTAGTTACCTAAAATGCAGACAATTTTTGTTTGCTCAACACTTAAAATCTCACTTATCATCTATACATTTTCCAAATGCACAAAAAAATTTACAAGTTTTGTGAGTTTATTTGATAATATTTTTTAGTAAAAATATTAAATAATATTATGAACAGAACTCTGAATAAGCTAATAAAGCTATACTTATATGTTATGTGTAAGCCATTAAGTTTAACTTTTTAAGCAGAATAATAGGTACGTATACAATTTCAAAAATATTATAATAAATGTAAAGATAAGAACAAAGAACGAGGAGTGATCAGGTTTTAAAATCTTTTGAAAACTTTTTAGGCAATTCAAAATGTTTTTAACACAGTAAATGACAACAGGTGTAAAGTGCTAGAGTTTTCTCAAAGATAACATCATGATTCGTCCTAAAATGAATCCGACAGACCTTGGCTGGGAAAAGCAAATTTCATTTTTTTGGACACAGTTTTGTTCATGATACTGTATTGGATATTAAGAAGACCTCTTTCAGGACTTACGACTGCCCAACCTTAGGGTCTTACTTTGGCCTGTTCTTGGTCAATTCACCATGTCTCAACGAAAGCTTTTCCTTTTAATTTTAATCTTAGCATAAAATCAACAAGTTTAAATCATATTCGCATATACTATATAAAATAATTACGGCATCTATTAAGACATGAATGGAAATTTAGCCAGACATAGTAATACTTACAATATGTTTGCCAGAATGAAAGAGAAAGAAGAAGATCTGAGAGAATATAGAGAAGAAGGAGTTTATCACACTAGAAGTTTATTGAACTTGCAATTTTTCTCCGCCTCTTACAACTTAGGAGGAAAGGCTCCTTTTATAGAAAATTGCATAGAAAGAGAACAAAATATCTACAGTACAAACTTTGAAAAAGCAAATAGTAACTTGTCTGCTTCTTTGTCTTCTTTCTTGGTAAAAGAAAAGATTCTTTCAGCTTTTCTCTGTTTGCGTGTAGACCCGGTATGGTCCATTAACACGTCAATCAGAGTAGTGAGTGAAGAAAGAATTCTATCCTTATCTTGTAACCGAGACGGTTTCAGAAGTTTCTCCAAAGTCTTCAGTGG
>Ga0209489_109070_pt1 | contig 12815 bp, 6 predicted proteins | sample SiratrowhiteBW_FD_187527 | JGI IMG/M metagenome (GOLD analysis project Ga0209489, IMG submission 187527) | Root nodule microbial communities of legume samples collected from California, USA - Siratro white BW (SPAdes) (version 2) | ecosystem: Host-associated > Plants > Roots > Nodule | place: USA... | reverse complement strand
TATAAAATTATATATATATATATATATATATATATATCACCATTGTGCGATTTGTAAGAAAAATTCTTAGAAAAAAAAAGCCTAGAATTTATAAAAGATACAACATATCACTTTATTATGTACTACCATCAATATTGAAACCTAGTTCCTACAATAAATATTACTAGATATTAATTTTTTTGCTTTTTTACACTACTGACATCTATATTAATTCATCATGAATATAAAATATCCAAAATATCAAATGTAAAAAAATTATGTTGCTCTGTCTATTATCTTTCCCACTTTATAGTTACAATAAATTTATCAATTATTCAATAAAATTCTCCAAAGCCTAATTGATTCAACTATTTATTTACTAAAATTAATAAATTTGTAATGTAACATTTTTCTCTACATTTTCATTGAAAAATATGTCTAAATTTACTATTATCCAATCAACATCACTTAACAATGTGTTTGGATGAAGAGTTTTAAAAGATAGTTCATTGTTACAGAAAATTTAAAATATTTTATGAAAAATGTTTATTAGGTAGAGAATTATAAAATAATTAAAATGTTAGAATTTTTTTAGAATAATTTCATTATTTAAAATTATGCAAATTTTAAGATTTTACAATTTGTAATTCTTTATCATTTCACCTTCTCCACATATACATATTTTTCTTTTTATACTTTTTAATCGACTTATATGTTGTCACTTTAATTTTGGAGTGTCGTTGGCTTCAGATTTTTTTTTTCGAATTATATTTTTCATTAAATTTATGCTAGATTTTTTTTCAAGTAATAATGGATTTTTTTTAACTAGAGTGAGTGTAGTTATTTTAAAATTGAAATTATTTACAATTTTATTTGTTAACATTAATAATATTTTTGATAGACATTTATAGAAAACATAGTGATATTTTTAAATGGTTAAATATTATTTAATATTAAAATTGTAATATTCCATATTTTTCATGTATTAGGAATTTTATTATATAAAAATTATATAATAAACTTGAATATAAAAATTCATATATTCATCATGTGTTTCAAAATATACTTCATCATAATATTTAATAAATATATCTTCGTAAAATTATAAATAATATAAAATAAAATAAAACTTTTCCATCAATTTATTGGAGACTCACATCACCTGTCATATCTTCTACTCATGTGTGATACATTATTATGATCATATATTTAAAAATTAAAAAACACCACACAAAAGGAAGAGTAAGCTAGAGAATTTTTAAAAAAATATATTTTTGCATATTTAAAAACAAAACAAACACCATACAAAAAGAAGAGTAAGCTAGAGAGTTTTTAAAAAAAATATATTTTCGTAAATTGAATTTCGATCACAACTAAACAACAACTATCCAATCCTTTTCATAATTCATCTCACATACAAAGAGACTGGACTTTTTCTCTTCATTGAGGTAGACTCAAAGGTTTGCATCTGTCATATAATATTCATTTGTTCCGATCAGCTCATATTTCAAAACTCGGATACGAATCCCTAATACTATGTCTCGATCACACACCACATTATTCACAAACATTGATACTATGTCATATCATATATAAACATTCATTCAATTTAATTCAAATTTATACAATTCATATTTAATAAAATAAATAATTATATTATCTATTAAAAACATCTAAACTAGCTTCCATTACTTAACATTTAAAAAAAAACATACAATTAACTTCCCTTACTTAATATTAAAAAAAACATATAATTAGTTTCCCTTACTTAGCATTTTTTTTAAAAATACAATTAGTTTCCCTTACTTAGCATTTAAAAGAAAACATATAACTAGTTTCTCTTATCTTTATAGAATAGAGATATTCAACGAAATTCCAAAAATCTAAAATTACAGGCAACTTCAAGAATATGATCAAAGGATAACCTCTAATGGTGAGTTTGATAAAGAAGGATGGTGTAATTTTAGAGAGAAAAAAAAAGGAAAGAACAACTATTTAGAGAAAGTTGATAGTTTTTATAAGAATAAAACAGAATATCTTCTCCGATATAGTTGATGGTTGTTATTATAATAATAAAAATTAAATAACTAATTTTTCTTTATTTAAATATTTTTTTTGTTAAAAAAATATACAGGTGTTATCTTATTTATTTCTAAATCTAAATTCTAGATTTTATCTTAGAATTATTTTCTAGGATATTACAAAAATAAATTTTTATATTTAATAGTAATGAAAATACTTTTTCTGAAAAGAAAAATAAGTTCAATAAATTTAAATTATTTTATTTACATAGAATATTTAAAAAGCGAAATGTAATTCAAAATTTTTAAAAATTCTAAAACTTTTTATCCAAACACATGTTAAAACTAGAGGAAGATAGTGATATAAAAAATAGTGTGTAATGGAATCACACAATAAAAAAATCGAAGATGTTTGAACCTGATCCATGTTGCAATGTTCTAAACAAGAACAGGTGATATCATAGAGGGAAAATTGGTCCAAGTACGATTAAACAGGAAACTTCTTATAGGCTTAGACTCGTAACTTTTTTTTTTTTTTTTTCTATTCGAAAACTATATTTTGAACCCTTATCACATTGACCTAACTAAATAAAATCAGAAAAGATTCCAGAAACCATGAGACGCGGAAATCAAATTAAAAATTATAGAAATCCATATAAAATGAATTCTTCCACATCAATACAGTTAGAGAGGAGGTTTCATCACAAATCACTTATGTTGGAAAGGTCTTATCGACAGCCACGTATTGCTTCAAATATTCTTATTTTCCAAGACGGACATTAATGAAAATTCGCACCAGTACTTTCGTCATAACGTGGTTTTCTCAGTTCTTTGAGAAACTAGAAAAGTAAAAACAAAAATAGCAGGCAGAATAGAAAAGTAATTAAGTGTTGTTTAGAGAAGAAAATTATTCTTTTATCAACAATAAAAAATAAATTAATAGAGAAGAAAATTATGACGTGAGGTGGTGTGAACCAAGGAAAAAGAAAAGAAGACAAAAAATAGGGTCGCGTTTGGCATTGACTAAGGACGTAGACCCATTAAACTGCAATTAGGTCGCATTCACTTAACGCGAAAAGCTCTAGCGGCGGTCAACGGTCAACACCGAATGCTGTAGCGGCGGCACGCCACTACTAGCTAGCGTCCAACCGTCCAATTTCCCCTTCCGTCTCCAATCTCTACTAATTATTTTTTATTTTTTATTTTAAAAGTTTCAATAAATTTTTCTATAAATTCAATAAAAATATTGTACGCTAAGGACTGTCCAAGTCCAAGTTAGAACGAGAACATAAAATAAAGAAATTATGGGTTTATTATTATAAACTAGTCAATACTTCACATGCTTGAATAATTAGTACTTCGTTTATCGTTTAAGTCTTTATATCACATTTAATAAATATATAGTTCAAGTATACATAATTATAATAAGGATAAGGACTGTCGGCCTAAATATTATTTTGAAAAAAAAATATAAACCTTTTTCTATCTAATATGAGATGTCCTATTGTTCCTCCTAAAGGGTATTTATCTGCAAATTTGATATGCAATTCAAATGACATGGATTACCAAAGGTGTTGCAGCATATAAGTCATTAAAGTAGGCTAGTGTGGTGCTATCTATTGGGTGCTTTTTTATTACTTTGATTTTGACTGAATCAAAAGACTTAATTTGGTAATAAAAATTTTAGGTATTTTCTTTCCTGGAACAAGTTCGTGTCTTTTCTTGTGTACACATTGTAGTTGACTAGTGGTCATAGCAAGAGCAAACAGTAAAGGTTTTAATGAAAAACAGAGACGTATATTTATATACCATAATTATATAAAATAGTTGTTGGATGATTCCCCAAAATGTGTGCAATAAAAAATGAATCAATCTAATACTTTAATAAAATTACTAAGCAATAAATTATGGAGTAATACATTAAAAGGGGTTAGATTAATCCTAAAATAGAAATTGAGTGTGAGTAGCCCAAAAGAAATCTGGTTGAACTATTTTTCCTAATGCCATTGGAATAGAAATAAGAAAACCTAAGCATTTTTTGCAAGATCTTGAAAGCTAATGTATTTTTTTTTTCTTTAAGGCGAAAAAATCATACACTCATACTCACATCAAGTTTCCAAGAGCCTAATAAACAACACTAAATTCGTTTAAAAATTGTGGTACATACGATAGAAAAATACCATTGAACCACCAGAGAAGGGACTCTTATATATAATCAAGAATTCCATTGAAACACAACACAATTTCAAAACACAGCTATAAACAATAAACATTTGTGCCATTATGGAAAAGACATGTTCTTGTATTTATCACAGGTTACCACACTTCAAAGGCAAACGTTTATTCCACCATGAGCAGTCACACCCTATGAAAGCCATCAATTACAATGGAACAAAAGTAGTGTCCCGAGATGCATTACTTTCGCACATGAGATGTTGGAATTACACAGATGGTGATTTAAAAATAAAGGATAAGTTTAAAGTTGTACTATGGAAAAGTTAGCAGTATTGAGTTAGAGTCACATAATCCTCTCTCAACTACCTTGCACGCAAAAATTAAGTTTAGATTCCAAAAACTAGAAATTCTATAAGTTAAATTTACTTCCCCTGCATTCCGATTTTGGTTTTCCTGAAGCTAAAACGGCAAAGCAAACCTATATCAGCAATATACATTTTTCCTAACTTGTATTTGGTGGGTGGGGTGAGATATTTATGCTCTTGCACTGCAACCTTCATTCTTAATATGTTACATGAGTGCATCTTCTACATTATTAATGAGCTGTTTTTCATTTGCTTATTAAAAAAAGCAGTAATATAATATAATAATGGCCAGGTTAGGTTACCTGCTCACTCTTCTCTCACACCCTGCATCTCTCTTACTTTTTTTCCTTGCATTTCATTTTTTTGGGTTGTGCAGTACTTCAAATTTCATTTTCTAAGAATTTCATGAACCGTGTAATTTGGAAATAATTTTCGTATTTCACAATGTTATTTGAGAAGTTTGACTTTAAGATTGTATAATTTAAAAGTTACAAATCAGGAACTCAAAATTGTACTTTAAATCAATCAAACAATATAGTATTCATATTTTATAAGTTAATTTTGATTTCTAGACTTTATAATCTGATAGTGAATTTTATCCTTTCAGATCGTACATTTTTGAAGTTAAAATTATTTTCTTACACAATTTAAAAGTTAAGAGATTGACTTTAAAAGAATGTGTTGTAGCCCAAAACATGATTTTTACTTATAGATTATACATTTTAAAAATAGTTACGTTTTATTTCTGGATTGTATAATCTAAAACGTTTTAGACTTAATCTTAAATAAACTCCAACCTAGAAACACACATTGCTCGAAATAAAATAAAAAAAAAACAAAATCCAAACAATTATACATCTTCATGTTTAAGAATCTTCTCTTCTACTTAAATAGTATGTCAAACTCAGCCTCTCAACGCCTATATCTCCTCCGTGAGCTCTTTACACCAACCTCACTAAAACCAATAATGATGTGTCTATTCCATCACCATATAATAGAAGGAGGGTGAGTATTTTGAATTTTATAAGGATGTAGATATCAAAGTTGTGGGGTGCAAAAAGAAACATACTTAATAAAAGTATGTAGAACCTAACTCCAAGTTGGCACAATCTAATATTTATAATCAAACCCAACCTATTAAAAAGAAATAAAATAATTGCAGTTAAGTTCATACCAAATTTTTATTCGGGAAGACTAAGGTGGGAACATTTTAAAATCTAATTTATATTGTAAAAAGACTTTTAATCATTAGATTATTTTCATATTTATGGGTATATTTTACATTAGTATCATTTCTCTCTCTCTCTTTTTTTGTGGGTGTCAAAAATGGTTGAAATATAAGTCAATCTAGTTCGAGGGTTCAATTTAAGTGCATTAAAAATATTAAAAATTTATTAATTGTGACCCAAATAAATTCAACTCATTTATTATTAACTAAATATATACAAGTCAAGTTGGTGATGGATCACTCCTTTCTTTTGAATATCTAATATGATTTATTCTCTCTCTAACAGTTAAGGATGAAATTGAAATTTTTCATTGTCACTAATTCATCCTTAGCATGCCTTGAAAGAGCAACTTCATTGTGTATCAATAAGCTGACTCTCCTTGGATATCCTCTTAATTAAGCAATAATCACTTAGGTTGTTAGGAAAACTCTCCATCTTCGATATTCAAAATATTCCTCTTTTCCACAACCTTGTGTACTTCTACTACTACCTTCACCTCATTATTACTCACTTAATTCTTCACCAATCAAATCGCTTGACTGGGGGCAATGAGCTTAGAGTTTTAAGTGTTTAGCGATACGAGACCCTTTCGACATGTCCTTCTTTTTGTAGTGGATATCTTTGCTAAGAAATTATATTTTAGTAGATTATTTCTTCATACCACAAAACTTCTTCTGTTAAAAGTTAAACCCATTCATTCAGTCAGATTTTAATAATTATGGTCAAACACGTTATAATTTTCACCACTTTTAACTAATTACAAAAGTAAAATAAATATGCTTAAATGATATCACTAATACACTTTAAGTCTAACTTAACCTTACACTTTATAAGACGAGGTTTGCACCCACTTATAAATTATTAAAAAAGACTTCATTTTTAGTGGATGTGAGATCTCCAACACATCTCTCCTTGTTGTATTTATGATACCACCACTGTTGTGGTTGTTGAGAAAATCTGAGGGGTATAACCGGGAAGATCTCACAAGAAGGAGAAATGGGTCAAACATAGATAAGGGAATAACATCACCTTTAACCCAAAACCTTAAGGCAGTTATGGTCTTCTTTCTTATATATTGCTTTAACTTTCTCATTTTTATTCAATGTGAGACTTAGACTCGCACGTGGATTCTTAACAATTTCCCCCTCAAGTGAGAGTTCCCATCATACGAGCCGGTCACCGTCAGGTGGCTCTTAGTCCCTCTTCTACACTCCCTATCGCATGAGTCGGTTACCATAAGGTCGGTCCGAACTTTCGGCTCTGATACCACTTGTTGTGGTTGTTGGGAGAATTCGAGGGGGCATAACCGAGGAGATCTCACAAGAAGGAGAAATGGGCCAAACATACATAGAAAAATGACACCACCTTTAACTCAGCGTGAAACTTATGACGCCTTCTTCCTCCACCCCAATAATTTCCCATGCGCTTCCATAATTTTACAAAAAAAACAAAAATATCCTTAAGTTAGAATTTTAAAACTATTCTTACCATCCACTCCCTGATCCTACACCATTCTCCTACACCATTTTTGCTTGTTTATGCACCTCTTTATCTTTTTTGTGGACGTCGTTAGCTCCTTCTTGCACTTTGTTGGCATGTTTCTACATCTTTCTCTATTTGTATTCTGTATTCCTTAATTGTTTAGGTTGTGACTCACTATATTTTCATTGATGATGATGATGGATTGAAGAATAATAATTGCGGGATTATAGTTTGTGTTGTCTTTCCTTAATACAAAAACTCTTCAATCATGATAATATACTACTGCCAATTGTCCAATCGTTATCTTTGTCACTTACATTATTCACTACAATGTACAAACTTCACTCATTATTCCACAATTTATCTTCATTTTTTTTAGTAGGGATAACTTAGTCTTTTCATGAAGGTTATTTTTGGAATTGAAAAAATTATGGAAGTGCATGAAAAAATTATAAAAATGGAGTAAAAAGGCATCAAAATTTATATGTAAGAGTGGTTCAACAATATCAGATAAGTTCAATGACCATGTTAGGAAATATGGATTAGTGGATATGAATTCTCAAACAAATAAAAATTTTATCTACTTCTTTATTCTCTATTAAATGTATTTATCTGTCAGAAAATCAAAGTGTTATTAGTTTATTTCTTATGTAAGAAAGAAACAGAAGTGCATTGTTATTTAGCATTATGAAACATTGGTGGAAGCTTGTAAGACAAGTTGCCTTGTTTTTGTGGCCAAACACCGAATATGGAACCTAAATTGCATTGATTTTCCTTTGCCTTTTAAAATATGATTTGTTTATTGCTTGATGCAATTGCGCAGCAATTGGCGTGAACACACACCACTGAAGAAACTTATTTATTTATTTCTTAAAAGTGCTTAGAGGAGAATTACTCTCAAATGGCAGATGAACAAGAAGGAAAAATGGTTTAATTAATATTAAATAAGTAGCCCCAGCTGGTTATAAAAAAACAATATAAGTAGAGCTAAAGTCTAAAGTTGGGCAATGTACCCAACTTTAACTAAATTTGAATGCGCAAAATTTCAAGTTTTTTTTTCATGTCCCATCTGTGTTCCGTCATGTTCAATCTTGAATGGACTTTTGAAGGTTTTTTCACACGATTATCACGGTTATACCTGCTTTCTCATTTGGACTTTGGAGACAATATTTGCAGATATATCCTTTTGTTAGCCTTTTAGTTTGAATATATATATATAATCATAACGTGTTGAAAATACAACTTGAAATAACAATGTGTGTTTTTCTTATTCTTTTTACATCTTAATCTTGAAAGTTTCTTCTCTCCCCAAATTAATATTTCGATTTATCTTGCATTTGTTTTTTAAAAGGATCTTGCGCATTGGAATGTATGATTAATCTAATTTATTTTTCAAGAGCCAGAATTGAGAAATGGAAAAATAAAACCTTATACATACTTTGAATCACTCACCAAATTAAAGAGACGTGAAAATACTCATATAAAAGATTAAAATATTAAATTTGTTTATCTTTCTCTTTATACATTCTTTATCTTACTTTTTATCTAGGGCTTTCAATTTTCTTTCAATTTCTTAACATTTATTTGTTTCATTTTCCCTATTTTAGAGGGTCATCTTTATCTGCTTATGATCCCTTATCTTTAAGATGTGATAATTGATAAAAGAAAAAAGAGTACCATGTGATCCAACAGGTCAACTAAGAGCCTCTTCCATACTACGAAAAATGTTGATATAAATATGGTTAAAATTTGTTAAATACATTCCCTTCAAACTTCTTGAAAACTTATTTAATTAAAAGATCACGCATCATTCAGTATTTAAAAATTTATTTAGACTTAGCATATTAGTTCATTTAAATAAGCATAAATAATATAATGATATATACTATTATTTTATAAAAAATTACTATAATATGTAATATCATATATTTGTTAAATACCTAAGTTGTTAATATAGAGAGAGAATTGTGTAAAAAATATATAATTAGTTTACTTATTAACTTATTTGAAAATCTATGTTTTAAGTAGCTACTTATTTAAATTTGAAAAAACACACACTTACTAGCAAAACACAATACAATAAGATAAAATGTCGGTTAAAATGTAGTTAATGTAAATAAAAACACGGTGGCATTTTTAAAATTATGTGAAGAGATATTGTATACGGTTACTGATAAACCAATATACCTCATTTTACATCAGTTGACACTTCTAATCAATGTAGAAAAGACTAAAAAAATAAAAATTTAAAATTTGGTTTGGTGCTCAACCTATTACATCAGTTGTGAGCCTCAACCAATGTAAGAGGTGTTAGATACTACATCAGTTATTACCTACAACCGATATAGAAAGTGTCTATTACATCGGTTGAAGCTCCAACCAATGTAATATTCTCCAACATGTGAAAAAATTCGATTTTTGAGTAAGCGCGCACAGATTTATTAACCTAATATTTTCACTCCTTTCATTATTTGTTTTTCCCTTTCTTGTCTCTCTCTAGTGTGTTCTCTATTCTTCTCACTCACACTCATTTGGTTGGTTCTTTCATTGCCTTCATCGATTTTTTTCAGCATGTTCGACATAGGTGGTTTGCTAACTTCTTTACGTTGTAGGTTTTTTAAGGATGTCATACACTTGATGCGTGAGTTTTTCTCCACCATGAATGCTTGGTTCGAGACCCTTACTATTTCTCTTTGAAGAAGTTAGCAATTTTGTAAAATTCATTAAAAATAGTTAGAAATTTGTTTTTGACTCAAATTTTTAGCAACAACTTGATTTAGTATATATTTGATGGTAGAGTCTTTACATTGTATAGATTTATTATATATTTTGAGTTGCAAAAATTTTGGGTGAAAAAACTTTAAACGACCATAACTTTTGACAGAGAGCTTGGATTGAGACGCTTCAAAAATAAAAGTTGCTCGAAATGGTGTAATGAAGCTCATGGACGATAACCAGAGGGGATTTGAAATCCATTTTTTTTCAAAATTCTATCATTTACTATTTTTTTATTTTTTTAGTATTTTTCACATTTTTTTTTATTTCACCTTTCTATACTTGTCGAAAATTTCTATAAATTATTGGATGTTTCCTTGTATGGATTAGAGATCTATCAAAGAATTATGGAAAATTGTAGAATTTTTTTTAAAAAGATTGAGATATTACATCGGTTGTGGGCTCCCAACCGATGTAATAGGGTAGATATTACATTGATTGAGAGCCACAATCGATGTAATATCTCCTCCTGAACGTTTTTACGATTGATATTTTACATCGGTGGTTTATTTATCAACTAATATAGTATATGCGCATACTACATCGATTATAGAACCGATGTAGAAAGTTCAAGACTTTATATATTGTTTACATCTACATCGATTCTGCAACCGATATAGAATATCCTCTAAAACTAATGTATAAAGAATTTTTTGGATTAGTAACATAGAAAACACGTGGTATACAAAACTAATAATATAAACAAGCAAAAACACATATGTGAACTATTGGCATTTTTTAAAATTTTAAAAAATAATTTGAGTCATCATTAAATATTTAAATTAAAAATTATAGAATCACATATCCTTTAAAATATATTTTAATTTACTGGCCATGTTTGTTCGATGTAAGAAATATTGAAAAATAAAAATTTAATGGATCATTTACTGACAAAAATTATGTACCTTATATGCAAATGAAAACAAGGTATACAATAGCTTTGGAGAATCATTAGATATGGTTATAGATTATGGATATATATTTTTAAAAGATGAATGTAAACTTTGTAGTATAAATATAGACACTTTTTACATTATTGTCCATAAAATTATTTTAAATATTCACGTGTCTGATATATGTGCCAAGTTAGCATATATACAATTTAAGAAAAAATAAATTAGTTTTTGGATAATAATATTGACCAAAATAAAACATCATTAATTCTAACTCAATACAAAATAGGTTTTTTATAAAATTAGTTTTATATTTAATTTTATATTATGTAAAATTCAGTTAAGTTAACACTCATTGTAATATAGAGTTAGCTTAATCAATTTTAAGTCGATATTCACTATTTAATAAATAAAAATATTTGTGTAAGTGTTGAATTTAAATATACTTAGTTGATGTTAATAAAATATGCTTAATGTTAGATATTAATAGAGTCAGTTTAGCCAATTCTAAATTGATATAGACTAATTTTTACTTTTTTTAATAAATAAAAATATTTATATTAGTGTCGATTTAGTCAATATTAACTAAAATAGATAATAAAAATAAATAAATTTAGTCTTGACCTAATTGATATTAATATTATTTATTTCTAGTAGTTATATTTATTTATGTTATAGTCAGGTACATGGAATAACACTAATTTTATTTATTTTATTATTTATTTAAGTTAATGTCGATTAAATTAATATTAATATAATATCTCTTTAATATTTATCTAAGTTATGCTATGAATTTGTGTATCTTTGTGAGAATGAATAGAAATGGTAAATTATCTTTAATCTAAAAGCTTAAATTTAAAGATGACAAATATTCTCATTCATAATTTCATCTCTCAATTTTCTGTATAGTTATTTTTTCATTTACATTCATTTCCTTTATCTACATTCATATCTTTCATTAACCAATCTCTTTCATCAATATCAATCTCATTCATTCACATTCATCTCTTTAATTTAATGATTTTTCATTCATTCACATTCATCTCCTTAATTCCTTAATTTAATGATTTTTGTATTTTATTACTATTGAAGATAGAAATGTCCTATGAGATTTCTTTTAAGTATTGTCACTAGCTTCCGTCATAGTAATGTAAATTAAATTAATATTAAAAATAAATACATTTAGCATCAACTAGCCTATAATAAATTAAATAAATTTAAAAATAAAAACATATTATTTTAGTTTGGTTAACATATGAACTTGCTTAAATTAAAAGTTAATTTAATCTAAAATAATAATAAAGTAGTGTTAATTTAGGATCTTTAATCGACATTAAATACCATCGACCTTCAAAAGTTGACTTTAATGAATTAACATTCATAGTTTTAAAATTTGTTGCATATGTGATATAAATCTAACACTATTAACTAATTAATGTCAGCTTTTACTTATTAAAGTTGATTTTTAATCAACACTAAATATGTATTTTCTTGGGGTGGAAGTATATAAAATTTCACACTTGTGACCTTATTTATACCACGTTTCTTGAACTTACGCGATAACAATGCTTATTAAATATGTATTTTAAAAAATTTGTAATAACCTTATATTTAAAAAAAAATAATTTGAGTCAATATTAAATGTTTAAATTTAAAATTATAAAAACAAAATTCTTTAAATATATTTGAATTTGTCTTTCTATATTGGTTTGATGTAAGAAATATTGAAAAATAAAATTACTTGAAATGGTGAAAAAAATTAGCAAGTCTTTTATGTAAAAGAAATAATTATGTCAAGGGTAATTTCTCAAAAAAATATGTAGAAAGAGAATCTTAATATATATAAAAAGAATATATATATATATATATATATATATATATATATATATATATATA
>Ga0209489_109069_pt1 | contig 12819 bp, 10 predicted proteins | sample SiratrowhiteBW_FD_187527 | JGI IMG/M metagenome (GOLD analysis project Ga0209489, IMG submission 187527) | Root nodule microbial communities of legume samples collected from California, USA - Siratro white BW (SPAdes) (version 2) | ecosystem: Host-associated > Plants > Roots > Nodule | place... | reverse complement strand
TTTTAACGATATACATTATATTTATTTGTAATGACAAATTTATGTCTAAAATAAAAAAAATAAAATAACTAATATTTCAGGTTTTTTTTTTTTGAGAAAAACATTAATTTGTTAAGTTTTTTTTTTATCTATTTTTTGGTAATTTGACCGGTTATCTGATTATTTGACCGATTCTTTTTAAGTCGTGGTTTATTTTAATTTAAATTATTTACCTGATTGGTTAATGGACCTTTTAGGTGAGTTTCAAAACATAGATAATTTGAATTTGATTTTTAAATTTTAAGTTTTAATATTTCGTATCAATAAAAAGCGTTTCCTTATACTTTTAATAAATTAATTTGTAATTGTCATCAATTTAAAAAGTTTTATCTCTTCAATTATTTTATATTTACTATATTATACTGTTTATTAATTTTCAAGCAAAATAATGCTCCTGAATAAGAAAAATCTAAACCCAATAAATATTATTAGTAAATAAATAATCTATTATTTTCCTATTTTTTCTTTTTATTTGTATGTTTTAAAAGAATATATTTTTGTATAATAAATAAAAAGTTTATTTAAAGTTTTTTGAATAAGAAGAATTTGTTTATTTAAACTTTAAAATATTCAAGCAATATCAAATTAGCTGTCTAAAATTGATTTTAAGTTAGCAACCTAAAATAATTTTGGCTACAGGTAAAATATTGATACTGAATTTCGTTATTATGTTATTTTTATAATAAAAACATTTAAACATAAATTACACCACTTCAAAATTAATTTTAATCCAGAATCAGTTTCTTCAAAAATAATTTCACTAAAGTTCGTCTGAAAAATATTTTAAAACTTTAACGTCTACTCCTAAAAAATGAAATTTGCAACTGTCAAACATTAAATTCAACTTTACTATTATTATCGGAAACAGAGCTGTGTTTCTATATTTCTATTACATTAAACTGAATTAAACTGAATGTAACTTTTGAAACGTATAAAAGTAATAATTATTTTTTAATTAAGAATTACACGGTTTTTTTATAAAGAAATTATACTATGTATTTTACTAAATAATAAACTTATTTTAACTTAATAAAAAAATATACACCCTTAAAAAATTATGTAAATACGAAATAAATAAATATAAAACATTATCTTCGCCCCCTACTTATAAACGACGATTTAAAAGAATGGATGACGTGGAAATGTTTCTCTTTTTTCACGCAAAAGCATTTGTTTATACGAAAAAGAAATACACTTTCCAAATCCACATTATTCATGAAAAGAAATCTCAACTAGGGAAAAAGTTAGCCAATACATTTGCATGTAGTAAGGAAATTTTTTTATCATTAATTAAATATTAATTGAATATATCGGATAAACTCGAAGATATGAGTTAAACACTTATGAAACTTGTATGTTTGACTAATGACCAAAGATAATGAGAAAGACGATAATGATGGTAACATAATTAAGAGTTAGACACATACATCGAATAGCAGTAAGAGTGATTAAAATTCCATTAGACTAATAATGAGAAGGGGAGCGAAAGAGTGTGTCGTTTAGCGGTCACACGTGGTTGGCATGTGGTGATGATAGGGAAAAAACTGTTGCAGAGGAGTGGAAGAATGTGACGTTTACTTAACGAAGATGAACGGCGTGGATCTGGTGCAGCGGGTGCATGGTTAGGAAAGCAAAGGCATCTTTTGTTAATGTGTTTTGGGTCCTCCTTCCATAACGTAAAGAGCGAGAGACACGCAGTGTGTGCAACTGGGCCCACCACTATGTGGATGGTGGGGTGTACTGTTCCCAATCCCACCACCATTTATTAATAATAATATTAATAATAGTTATTATTATTATTATTATTTATTTTCTTTGCTTAGAATATCTATGTACGTTCTTATAGTGGGAAAATAATAAAAAAGAAATAAAATTCACATTCACATCGCCATCATCATCAACAGCAGCAGCAGCACCAACACGGTTCCCGTCCACAGAACCTGTTCGTCATTCGCGTGCTCACTTACCGACATCGACTCGCTGCCGATCTGCGTTGCTTCTCCCGCCAAACCTCAGACGTACCGGTACGATGTTTCTCTTCGCTTCGGCGTCAATTTGTTCTTCAATTCTACTTCATAGCCTTTTTTGTTGTTTTAATTTTTGTTTTTTAAGGTGATTTTTTTTTTTTTTGGTTGAAGATAGGAAGGGGGCTTGGAACTTGAGCTGAGCAAGGTGTGTGTGTTGACTTGGGGAATTGGAAGTCTTGGTGGTCATGTGGATTGTGCTTAATTGGAACCATGGTTGCGTGGGGTTGCTATTTATGGGACTGTTGGGGTGGAAGTGAGGTTAATTGATTGTGATTCCGTGTGGTGAACTTCGTGCTGTGACTGAATTAAGTTGTGGATTTTGGTGTTTGGAGGTTTTGATTGTGAGCATGGAGGCTAGATTTGGTGCGGAAGCTTATCATTTTTTTGGTGCTTCGTCGGATTTGAGGGGTATGGGGAAGAGGGCCTCGGAGTGGGATTTGAATGATTGGAGATGGGATGGCGATCTGTTCATCGCAAGCCGGATGAATCCAGTGCCGGCGGATGGTGTTGGAGTGGGACAGCAATTTTTCCCTCTAGGGTCGGGGATCCCGGTCGCCGGAGGTCCCTCCAACAGTTCTTCCTGCTCTGAGGAAGTAGATCCTAGGGATCCCATGGGGAACAAGGAAGGGGACAAGAAAAGGAGAGTTATTGTGCTGGAGGATGATGGATTGAATGAGGAAGCGGGTACTCTTAGTTTAAAGCTTGGTGGGCATGCTTCTGCGGTGGTGGATAGGGAAGTTGCGAGCTGGGATGGTATGAATGGAAAGAAGAGTAGAGTATCTGGAAGTACTTCAAATCGAGCTGTTTGTCAGGTGGAGGATTGCAGTGCTGATCTGAGCAAAGCTAAGGATTATCACAGAAGACATAAAGTTTGTGAGATGCACTCCAAGGCCAGTAGGGCACTTGTCGGAAATGCAATGCAGAGATTCTGTCAACAATGTAGTAGGTAATTTTCTGTTCTTTATGTATTGGTTTCAACTTTTGCTGTAGTTGATCAGTTCGAATTTGTTTTACTTATTTACAGTTAGTGTAAAGGGAATAAATGGTACTAATTTCGATATGAAGAGGTAGCAAATCATGAAAATTGTAAATTATATCTGAGAACACAGCTGAATATCACAATAAGTATCTTTTGACAGTCCTTCAAACAATCGTTTGTTATTTATTTTCATGCAAGCATGTAAGTTTACGGCACTCTATCAACAGGTTTCACATGCTTCAAGAGTTTGATGAGGGAAAGAGAAGCTGCAGAAGACGCTTGGCTGGACATAATAAACGAAGAAGGAAAACAAATCATGAACCTGTTCCTAATGGAAGTTCATTAAATGATGATCAGACTAGTAGCTATCTGTTGATAACTTTATTGAAGATACTTTCAAATATGCATTGTGAGTATTTCTTTAAATCATTATCTCTGTATCTAGCGCCGAGATAAGTTGATTTCATGTAATATGCTTGGTTATTTTATATATGCATTGCTTGATTCTTGTCCCTCTAGTTTCAAAAGATGAAGGTTATTGTATAAATTAAACTGTTCCTTTCTGTACATTACTGCTATGTTAGTAGCTGAAATGAAGGTAGTTTGGTCAGCGGCACAAATATGATTTATAAAACCTGTATTATTTTCATGCAAAACATGAGACTCCAAATTTTCACCAACAATTAGTAGCAAGTTGTAACTAACCTAGTGCGTTGCATAAGCAGAAAGATGCATGGAGGAAATTATCTTCTTCCCCAAGTTTCTATTTCACTTAATATGTTGAAGAATTTCTTTGGGTTGCCCACTTAATTTCTTTGGAAAGTAGTGTGACAGATGGATAACAAGATTGGGAATGTGGAGGTTTTTAAGTTTTTTTTTTTTAATTCCTTGCTATTGCAGGTACTGAATGTGTTAAAAGATGACTAAAATTATTGTTATATAATATATCTTAGCTTTCTAGAAGAAGAATGCCTAGCAGGTTAGGAGAGGGCAACAGAAATGGGTTGAGCTTGATTTTTATCTTTACCTAGTAAGCCCTTATCTCAAGATTAATTTCAACTAATAAGAATTTGTATGTATGTTGATGGACAACATGTGAGACAAATGTTTTTCAATTTTTGAATTAGATTCACTGCCTTGTCATTAGACTCTCATAAAATCCTAAGACTAGACATTTTGAATGAGTTTCAAATTCAATTAAACTTCCTGTTGCTGTTGGTGATGCACTGGAAGGTTGTCCAAAAGCTTCTCTCTTCCTACTTGTGACAACATCCACTTTTAGTAATTTCCATATGAAATCTATTTTTAGTGCTTTAATTGCTGGGCAAGCTCAATTATCTTTCTGTTCTCTCAATTTTGCTGTGGAAAAAGTGATAAAAAAAAATCTAAATTAGCACTCTGACCTGGTGATTATTTGCTTTTGAATTTTTTCTCTGAGTGGTGTCTTTGTTTTATAGGCACTATGTTTTAGGCTTTGTTAAAAGCTTGATTATGTTTACTACTGATTATTATTGTACACTATAACTTTTGGGGGATGATTAAGATATTTTGCTTTTGCAATACTGTCAGTCTTATGTGATGTTATGATTTTATGATCTCATTAGACTAATTATTTTAAGCACTTATTTATTGCAGCATATGGTTAGTCTGACTTTGTGATCTTTTAGTTTTATGACCCTCTAATTGTGTTTTCTTAATAAGACTATTCACGTCTATTTTTCTATTATGTATTTCTGCTACAACTGAGAATTTTTTAGGAGATGGATAATTGATTTTTTGATTGAATTATAGCTGACAGGTCAGATCAGACTACAGATCAGGATCTACTAACTCATATTCTGAGGAGTCTTGCTAGCCAGAATGGCGAGCAAGGGGCCAAGAACCTTTCTAACCTTTTGCGAGAACCAGAGAATTTGTTGAGAGAGGGCGGTTCATCAAGGAAGTCAGAGATGGTGTCAACTTTATTCTCCAATGGTTCTCAAGGCTCTCCAACTGTTACAAGACAGAATGAAGCTGTGTCCATGGCTAAACTGCAGCAACAAGTTATGCATGCACATGATGCTAGGGCCTCTGATCAGCAAATTACATCTTCTATAAAGCCCAGCATGTCAAACAGTCCTCCGGCCTACTCAGAAGCCAGAGACAGTACTGCTGGACAAATCAAGATGAATAATTTTGATTTAAATGACATATATATTGACTCAGATGATGGTATGGAAGATCTAGAAAGATTGCCTGTCTCAACTAATCTTGTGACTAGCTCTCTTGATTACCCATGGGCACAACAAGATTCTCATCAGTCAAGTCCACCTCAAACAAGTGGAAATTCTGATTCTGCTTCTGCCCAGTCTCCTTCTAGTTCCAGTGGAGAAGCTCAGGTATGTTTGTCGTGTTGCATTACTTTGAATTGGCTATTCTACACTTGGTTCTTTTCTACACTGTCCTTACCAAAAAAAATAATTTCATTCCCATAATTATGTGTTTTTCAATAGAAAGGATAGAAATTACCATGTAAGCGAGTAGTATATTAAGGACATAAGGAAGTGTATGGTCTTGGTTCATAGACTTTTGATGCCGCTTGACATGTGGTGCCGCTTGGTGGTAAAACTATAAAAAAATGAACTGCATCATTAACCATGCTCTGCAAGAAGTAACATACTCAAGGCCTTCGATTGGTAAGAAAGTCTGGGGGAAGGAGTGGGGGACAATTGAGTTCAGATGGTTAGTTTGTATTTGTTTTGGAGGGTTTTTTCTAGAGCTGGTGAAGGGATGGTAATAGTTGGCATAAAAGCTAAATACATGAGTAAAGAAATAGCTAAATTCCCCTTTTTTACTTAGGTTGTTGAAAAATTCCTTTTTTTTTGTATTTAATTTATTATTGAGATTGTTTCCATTTATTTAACGGTTAATTTTTTTTTTTTCGATCTTTCAGAGTCGCACAGATCGAATTGTTTTTAAGCTCTTTGGTAAAGAGCCCAATGATTTCCCTCTTGTACTTAGAGCACAGGTACTTTATTCTTTCCAAAGCCACTGAGTAACTGTTATTAGTGTCTTTTATTTGAAATTTAATAACACTTGAGGGTTTCAATTGCCAGATTCTTGACTGGTTATCTCACAGTCCTACTGATATGGAGAGCTACATTCGGCCTGGTTGTATTGTTTTAACCATTTATCTGCGTCAGGCTGAGGCTTTGTGGGAGGAAGTAAGCCTTTTCCTTCTAAACTATTTGGAAGTTTTGTATTTTAACTGGGGACACTCTTGACCTTGTATACTTTGCCCCCTCTTTTGCAGCTTTGCTATGATCTGTCTTCCAGTTTGAATAGGCTGTTGGATGTCTCAGATGACACCTTTTGGAGAAATGGATGGGTTCACATAAGGGTGCAGCATCAGATGGCCTTCATTTTTAGTGGTCTCTTGCCATGTCTTGTTGTTTTTTTCGTTGTTATTGTCAGGGGATCAAGATAGGAGTCAGATTTATTTTCAGTAATCAAGTTTATTATATTTCAAGTTGCTGTTACATCTATGTTAAACATTTTTATCTATACTTAACTTGTGTCTGAACCACATATATAACTTTAGGTGGTGGATTGCTTTGAGCATTAATATTGTTTTATGGGGCTTCTAATGCTGTCTACAGTCTACATTGTTGTCATGTGGTTTATGTGTGAAACAACTATATCATTCAGGAATAACAGTGTTTATACGTCATTATGACTAATTAGTTATCTTGCTGCAATTTTCCTGCTGCAGGTCAAGTTGTCACAGTTAACTCCTTACCCTTCAGAAGTAACAACTATAGCAAGATTTTGACTGTTAGTCCAATTGCTGTACCAGCATCAAAGAGAGCTCAATTTTCTGTTAAGGGTGTCAACCTAATACGCCCTGCCACTAGGTAATCTCTATTGCTTTGTGAATTGTCAATCATTTGCATGGTTTATGTACTATCTGAGTTCCAGGACATTTTTTTTTGAAGTACCATGTTATATGACCCTTAAACCTACCATCAGGTTAATGTGTGCTTTAGAAGGGAAATATCTGGTCTGTGAAGATGCTCAAATGTCAATGGATCAGTGCTCCAAAGAGCCTGATGAACTTCAGTGCATCCAGTTTTCATGTTCTGTCCCTGTGATGAATGGAAGAGGATTTATTGAGGTGCTTTTCTTCATTCTCCCAAATTATCAATCCTAAAAAGTAGGGATGGAAAGGCTAGTTTTTCCATGAAGAAGAAAAGCACATTTATATATTACCTTGTTTTTACTTTTATTTTATGGCACACTTTCACTCACGCTGGTTACCGTTTATGTCCTAACTCTGATATCTGAATCCTATTGACACAAGCATACATATATTTACTAGTGTGTCATTTTTAACTTTAGATAGGCAATGATGTATTAATTCTATGTGGCCGAGCTTTACTTTTGATACTTGTGTTTTTGCTAATTTGCTAGATTGAGGACCAGGGTTTGAGTAGCAGCTTTTTTCCTTTCATTGTTGTGGAGGAGGATGTTTGCTCAGAAATCTGTACACTTGAGCCTCTTCTAGAAATTAGTGAAACTGACCCAGATATTGAAGGGACTGGAAAAGTTAAAGCCAAAAATCAAGCCATGGATTTTATTCATGAAATGGGTTGGCTTCTGCACAGAAGCCAATTGAAATTAAGGATGGTTCACTTGAACTCTAGTGTTGATCTCTATCCCTTGAAACGGTTCAAGTGGCTTATTGAGTTTTCCATGGATCATGATTGGTGTGCAGCAGTGAAAAAACTTCTAAATCTACTGCTTGATGGAACTGTAAATACAGGAGATCATCCTACCCTGTATCTTGCACTTTCAGAGATGGGACTCCTTCACAAAGCTGTAAGGAGAAATAGCAAGCAGTTAGTGGAGTTGCTTTTGAGATATGTTCCTGAGAATATTTCAGCTGAACTAGGACCCGAAGTCAAGGCTCTAGTTGATGGAGAGAACAAGACCTTCTTGTTTAGACCTGATGTTGTTGGTCCCGCTGGTTTGACACCACTCCATATAGCAGCTGGAAAAGATGGTTCCGAGGATGTGCTGGATGCTTTAACTAATGATCCTTGCATGGTAAAGTTTCTGCTACATCAAATTATATATCACTGAGGATTGACTTTTACTATGTTGGAGATTTATTTGGACCACCTCCATCACTGCATTTAATTCTTGCACATTCTGTATCCAAATACTGCATTTAGATGTTACAGTTTTTGAATTTTTGTCACCATTGCATACTGCGTTTTTAAAATTTTTTTGGGGCATCATTAAGCTGTGTTGTCCGAAAATAAAAAATCTGTACTGATTACCGACAGATCTACTTACGCCAACAATATTGTCTGACTTTGAATGAGCTGAAACCTAGATTGAAATCACCTCTTTTCGATTTTATGCCTTGCTGGAAATCTGGAGCATAATGTTTTCAGGTTAGTTAATATATGGAGTTTTTAATACAGGTTGGAATTGAAGCATGGAAGAATGCCCGTGACAGCACAGGCTCTACACCTGAGGATTATGCACGTTTACGTGGTCATTATGCTTACATTCACTTGGTGCAGAAGAAAATTAACAAGAGACATGGAGCAGCTCATGTGGTGGTTGAGATTCCAAGTAACACAACAGAGAGCAATACAAACCAGAAGCAGAATGGGTCATCCGCTAGCTTTGAGATTGGAAAGCCTGCAGTAAGGCTTAGCCAAGGGCATTGTAAACTCTGTGACAGTAAAATCTCCTGCAGAACCGCAGTAGGTAGGTCTTTGGTATACAGACCTGCAATGCTCTCAATGGTAGCCATAGCTGCAGTCTGTGTCTGTGTGGCCCTTCTGTTTAAGAGCTCTCCCGAAGTAATATGTATGTTCCGACCCTTCAGATGGGAAACATTGGACTTTGGAACAAGCTAAGGTTCCATTAACTTGCAACTCAATAAAACTTGATAGGTAATGTAAGGATTCGTTCATAGACTGAATGACTGAGATTTCCTGTAGGATTGGTTCTTTGTATTAGCTAAACTGTGCAATATTGTTTCGTATTTGTCGTCATCAAATGGTCATGTTTGTACAATGTATGTAGATGCAACTCTACTTCAAACTTTATTTGATAGGATTATTTTAGTCTAAGTGTAATACTTGTGTGGAATATTACAGCCCCCTTTGATTAAACGACGAGTTCGTATAAATGGTAATTATATTGAAATATCGAATGTCTAGGGTTGTACCGTATTTGGATTTGTTTAAATTATAAGAAAAAAAATTCCCAAAAAAATATCCTAAAAGGATTTTAATTGCAAGTTATTTTGAATAAAAATATTTTATCACAAAATAAGTCAACTTTTAAGAAAGTGATGGTCTTTAAGATTCAGTTAGTATATAATTCAATATGTTCTGATAGTCAAATAACTACAAGCAAGATTTTGAGGAATAATCTCTGAGAATTGGGAGAAAGGTATCCGTCCTTGCTGAAAAGAACTAGTTAGTGAAGGAAGGTTTCTTGTAGAAAACAATGTCCAATATGAATTTTACAAACACTTGTGTGAGATAGTTAAAATGTAATAGTTAAAATGCTCAATTACACTAAGGTCTCCTATATAACTTTTACAAATAAAATTTGATTACTAGTATTTTTTCACTTCTAACTTATAATAAATATATAAATTTACTCTTTACTATTTCTTATATTTCCTTATGAGATAAATAATATAAGTATTATTTTTCATTAACCTACTTCTATTTTATTTTATTATTTAATACTTGTCAATCGTAGTTAAAAAAAATTGTTTAAAGTACAAAAACACCTCTCAAATGAGACCGTTTACTAACAAACACTCTTTGTTGAGAGATATCTTGTTGAGAGATATCTAAAGAGAATGAAAAGATTTAAAAATATGATGTCCTCTCTCTATATAGTATATAAGAGCTTTAACACTTCATAACTTGAAGTAATGCATACATTAATATTCTACATGACGTCCTTAGTTGTTCTTTATAAAGAATTTTTTTTTTTTTATAAATATCTTGAATAAGACTGTACTTAAATAAAAAATATTGTAGTAGTTAATAGCTTTTTAACTGTTGTAGTCAACTTATTATACATAAAAATACCTTTTGTACTGAACTTCTCTTTCTGACAATTCTAATTTTAATATACAACTACTACAAGGAAGTAACGACAATTCTAATTTTAATATACAACTACAAGGAAATTAGTCTCTTATGTCAGATAAGTTATTGGGATCTGAGTTAACATAGTGAAGGCTCTGGAAAATTCAAACTGTTAAATATTTAAAACCAATGCATAAAATGAGACATTATAGCTGTGTTAAAAAAACCAATGGTTTGGTACATATACGATTTATTGTTTTTCTTCAAAATCTTCAACTTGTTTTGATAAAAATAAAATTAAATACCCGTATCACTTTAGTTTAATTCATTTGATCAATTGGCCTTGGTTTGAACTTGGAAAGGAAAAAGAAATTATGCTCCTTTCTGTCCTTTTATTTTGGTCTTTGGTGGAGTGGGTTTGGTAATGCGAGGTACCAATCATTAGTTGACAAAGAATCTTGGTTTTTATAAAATTATTGCATTTGTTTGACGAGGGTTAATCTCACTTAAATTTATAATTATTTAAAAAAAAAGCAGGTGTAAACACAGAAAACAATTTTTGGATATGAAAATTGTGTACCAAAACACTTTATTTTGAATGGGTAAAAATTTACCCCCTCAATAGCAAACACCGAAGCAAGGGGGTAGAGTACACTGAAATTTGATCCAAATTCTACTTGGTCCCAATCATCCAACCAAAGCTTAATTTTGAGGCTTCTCCCACTTGAGTGGCTTGACAAGTTCCCAGGTGAAGTCAGGGTCCTCCCTTCCAAAGTGTCCATAGGCAGCTGTCTTGAGGAACCTGTGGCCACCCCTCTTCAGATCCAAGTTAATGGTGATCATTCCAGGCCTGAAGTCAAAATTCTCCTTCACAAGTTGAAGAATCTCCTTGTCAGGAATCTTTCCAGTTCCATAAGTGTCAATAAACACTGACAATGGCTCTGGAACACCAATTGCATAGGAGACTTGAACAATGCACCTGCGTGCAAGTCCACTTGCTACAATACTCTTTGCTGCTTGTCTTGCAACATAGGCACCACTTCTATCAACCTTAGTAGGGTCCTTTCCAGAGAAAGCACCGCCTCCATGTGCACCCCACCCACCATAAGTATCAATGATAATCTTTCTCCCAGTGAGACCAGCATCACCATGAGGGCCTCCAATCACAAATCTACCAGAAGGGTTAAGGTGGAAGATGGTCTTCTCATCCAGGTACTTCTCAGGAATCACAGGCTCGATAACATGCTCCTTAAGATCCGCAGCAATTTGTTCGTTAGTCACAGTCTCGTCATGCTGGGTGGAAATGAGGACAGTGTGGACACGAACTGGAACCATGGCACCATTGTCGTTGTAGTACTCTACTGTCACTTGGGTCTTACCATCTGGTCTCAACCAAGCACAGGTTCCATTCTTCCTAACCTCAGTGAGGCGAGCTCCTAGTTTGGTTGCAAGGACGTGACTCAGTGGCATGTATTCAGGGGTTTCATCAGTGGCATAACCAAACATATGACCCTGGTCACCAGCGCCAACTTCTTCTGGGCGCTTGGTGAAGTGGCCATGCACACCCTGAGCAATATCAGGACTCTGCTGCTCAATGTTCACCAACACCTTGCATTTATCAGCATCAAGACCGACATCATCAGAGACAAATCCAATGTTGCGGCAAGTGTTTCGAACAATCTTCTCGTAGTCTATGTTGGCTTTGGTTGTAATCTCTCCGAAGACCATGACCATGTTAGTCTTGGTGCATGTCTCGCAGGCAACCTTGCTGTCAGGATCCTGTTCAAGGCAGGCATCAAGCACTGCGTCGGAGATCTGGTCACACAGCTTGTCAGGGTGGCCCTCATTGACGGATTCAGAGGTGAACAGAAATGTCTCTGTTGCCATTTCTCAAGCTGTACAAAATAGAAAACAAAACAAAATCTTTAGTCTAACATGGCCCAAAAGCTTGAAAAACAAAAGATCCAGCGAAGAAAATTGAAGGAAAATCCAGAAATTTGATGCTGAAATTGACTTAAAAGTTTATCTCTGCTTTCTGAAAGTTTCGCTAGGAAAAGCCTAGAGATTAACAAAGTAGTATAGAATAAAGAACATACCTTGAAAGAAAAATAAAATGGCATGACATATTACGAAAATTGTATTTTTCTTAAAATAAAACTCGACGAGATTGAGAGCAGAACTTGATGTACCGATGTTTCTTTCTGTATTAGACAAATTTATATATAGTTTCTTGGACGTTGTTTACGTTGTTCTTTAATCAAGAATTAAATTTTCAAATAATCGGATTAGATAAAAACTTGCAGAAAAACTTGTTAGATTGTCGAAGTTAAACTCTAATTGCAATTACGTTTTTCATTTCTTATCCATCTAGTAATATTTTATGCAAAAAAACTGAGAAAAATACATACTAAACTTTTTTAATAATCAACATTGTTATTACTAAAATTAGTTAAACGAGTAAGCATTTATAATACTATTTCATTACTCCTAATTAAGACATAAGGTATAAAATAAAGATTTTAATCCGAATTTTCATCTATTAAACATTTCTTAATCCATAAACAATTATCTTAAAGTACAAAGCAACAACTAAAAGAAACATTACTCTCTACATATATGTCACTAACTAAAGATGGAAATGAAAAAAAAAAAAAAAAAAAAAAAA
>Ga0209489_109068_pt1 | contig 12819 bp, 10 predicted proteins | sample SiratrowhiteBW_FD_187527 | JGI IMG/M metagenome (GOLD analysis project Ga0209489, IMG submission 187527) | Root nodule microbial communities of legume samples collected from California, USA - Siratro white BW (SPAdes) (version 2) | ecosystem: Host-associated > Plants > Roots > Nodule | place... | reverse complement strand
ACAAATCTTTTTCCATTTTTTCTGTTTTTATTCTCTTAACACCTACCTATATATTTTACTTTATTATTATTATTTTTTACTTGCTATTATTTATTGAAATTTTTATTTTTATTATATATATTTTTTTATTTAAACAAATCTTTTTCCATTTTTTCTGTTTTTATTCTCTTAACACCTACCTATATATTTTACTTTATTATTATTATTTTTTACTTGCTATTATTTATTGAAAATTTTATTTTACCCGGACGAAATTGAGTGTTGACAGGGTTTAATTGAATAAGTTAAGAACTTAATTTGTGAAAATGGTCCTTATGAACACGTTTGAGTTCAATCACCAGAAGTGAAGTTCAAGTAAGGTGTCACCTCATTAAGGCATAGGTAACCACTGGGATTTTCTAAGGTCAGAACCAGTATTAAGGCACAGAGATGTATAAAATGAACATATTTTGGTGAACAAAAGCGTCATTAATCCTGAATATAGGTCTAATTGAATAAGTTAAGTTAAGAACTTAATTTGTGAAAATGGTCCTTATGAACACGTCTGAATTCGGTCGCCAAAAGTTCAAGGTGTCCCATTGTTAAGTTATGGGTAACCACTCGGGTTTTCTAAGGTCACTACCAGTATTAAGGCACATAGGTGTATAAAATGAACATATTTTGGTGAATAAAAGCATGAGTAATCCTGAATATGGGTCTAATTGAATAAGTTAAGAACTTAATTTGCGAAAATGGTCATGATCAACACATATGAGTTCATTACTTAAGAAGTAGGTGATAACCAATGTTCTTAAGATAATTGATGAACATTACTTAAGAAGTTTATTATATAACACATAAAAATGAAGTTCAAGTGTTGATATGGAGAAGTTGAGCCCATCCTAATTTGTTCAATCCTCCAATCCATGAGTTAATCATCCATCAATTGTGATTATCAGGTTGGGTAGCATTGCAGAATGATGATACTTAGGATCTACACAAAATGGTTAAAAAAACAACAAAAAATTGATTGTTATATTAAATGGCAGTTTTGTCTTTAATGCAGGCCAATATGCAAAAATGAAGAACAATAGTTTGTATACCAATGTTTGGGTTAAGGTGAATGACTGGGTTAAGGCGAATGACTGGCTACGAACACCCTATTAATCCACAGCCTAAACCTTATCAATCTACAGCCCACTCCCTTTCAATCCATAGCCCACTACTACAAAACACCAGAGGTTAATCGCCAAAACTTCAAATATGGTGTCCCTCATTAAAGAAGGGGTGACCACAAGTGTTTTGTAAAATAATAAGTGATTCTGACCTTACAAAACACCAGAGGTTACCCCTTCTATAATGAGGGGACACCTTAGTTAAAGTTTTGGTGACTAAGTCAGATGTGTTCATGTGTTTTCAAACCTTATCAATCCTCAACCCATTCCCTATCAATCCACAGCCCACTACTCAAATACACCATATGCAACTTTTAGTTTTTTTCCCCACAAAAGTGTGTTTTCAAACTTTCTTACTTCATTTATTTCGTTATATAACTCAACAATGACTATTCATGTAACATTAAAACAGTTTCTCTTTCAACAATGTCGAGCCAAACCCTAAAATCAAACCTTTGCACAACGGCAAACGTGTTTTGTTTTTCAACAATGCCACAGACAAATACCTTATACAATGTCAACCTTAACGCACAAAAACACAATCAATAAACTACTTACAAATGTTGAACCCCAAACGATTCCGTTCCTAAACCACCACTACAAATGTCGAACACGAAATAATTTTTGTTCACCACAACTGTACCTCTCATCATTGCACAACCGGAACCTCTCGTCGTCGTACAAGCGTAACCATAGCTCTCGATTCTTCAACGAATGCGTAATACTCGTTTCCTTTGTGGAAGCTCTCAATTCTCTCACAACTCTTCTCTTCTTTACGTTTGATTTCAACATTTTGCGGCATCGTTCTATATATCTTCACCAAACCCATTTTGCACATCAAATCACAAGACTAAATTGCACTTACGTGTTACGTTACCTTCAATTGACAAAAATATCACTACCACGTAAGAAGATTTAACAAAATTATCCCAATACCAAATGAGAGTTAAAACTCTACGATATCAAAATAACATTGTTCTAAATAAAATAAGTCATCCTTCCTACAATAATGATTCATTTATGCACGTAACAGTTGTTCTTTTTTTGGAATAATTAATCATTATAAACATCGTATCATATTGTAGATAAATATTATAATACTATTATAGAACTTGTAACCACTAAAAAAGCTTTTTGATATTATTATTATTATTATTATTAGTATACTATTATACTATTTTTATTATTATTATTATCATTAATATTAATAATATAATAATTTTTACTAAAAATATTTTTGCTATTATTATCATAATAATTATTGTCATAATAATCAGTATTCTTATCTTTGTTATATTAATTATATATATTATTATTTTTATCTTTATTATTATCATAATAATACTATTATTATTATTATCTTAATTATTATTAATTTTATTATTATTATTATTAAATTATTACATTAATTATTTTGATAATAATAATAATACTTTTTTGTTATTATTGATATTATTATTATCATAATCATCATCGACGCATAATTTTGAGATCAATTTACTAACTGATTTTATTCATGGATAATTTAGCATTCAATTTTATTGATTATCAATGGATTCTACCACCAGATAATTTTGCAATCAATTATTTCATAGATAAATTTGTTGGTGGTAATGGGCTGTCAAATAGTCGTTGATAATTACTAATGGATTTGTTTCGTCAGTAAAATTCATCAGTAAATTATGTGGATAATGATATTTTACCAATGGATACATATCCCTCAATAATTATCCGTCAGTAAATTCCAAAAAATCTTGTAGTGATTCTAAAGAATATTTAGTCTTAATCAGAAATAATTATGATCCAAACAATATTCAATGTTAGCCAGCAGTGGTTAGGGTCTAAAGAATGTTCACCTCTTACTTTGTGGCAATAGCCTGCCTAGTAAAACTTGATTAAGTTTATTCAAAGTTAGACATAACCTAGGTTTACAAACGAACTAGTATAAAAATCATAATCATAAATTTATCTCTACTCTCATCTCTTTAAATTGCATATTGTTGAACTATAACTAACCAAATGCGAAAACAACTTCATAGTGTTTTTGTCAATTTAAAATTGCATCAGGTTGTATTTCATCAAATGTTGTTATTACAACATTCTTAAAAATGTTTGAATAGACGATTCAACCTTCCCTTCTAGAGTATGCTACATGTTTTTCACATGGTTATTCCATAGGTTCAGTTGAAAGCCAAGAAATTGTTGTGCTATTGGGTAGGAGTTGTTTGAGACACCTAACTAGAATTAAGAAGTTCCTAAATATTACCTATAAAGACTATGTATGACCTACGGAGACAATAACGAAAGAAATATTTTAGATGTTGGTAACACCTCCTTAGTCAAATGACAAACTTTTAAGCATTAGTCAACTTTGTGAGAAAGGTATAAATGTAACTTTTAAGATAAACTGTTACATTAATCATCAAAATCCTTGTCAAGTGACATTGACAAGAAAAAAGAAGGCATTATAATGTTTACATGTTAGACTTGGGTCATGCATCTTCTAATAAAGAATCATGTTGTGATTCCAACTCCAAAATGTTTGGAACTCATTCATATTAATTTATTTGGTCCTATAAGAACAGAGAGTTTGGGTGGGAATTATTATGCTTTAGTAGTGAAAATGATTACTCAAATACACATACGACTATAAGAAAAAAGTTCTTTAGTGACAAATTTTTAGCTATCAAATAAAGTGGTTGCTAATTGTGATCAAAATAGTCACCAAATTAGATTTTGGTTGCTAAATAACTACAAAATAAAAGTAATGGTTGAATTTAGTAACCAATTAAGTCAAGATAATTGGTATCTAACATTAGCTACCAAGGTTTTAGTGACTTATACCAAGCTAATGTTACCAATTATCTTGACTTAATTGGTCACTAAATTCAATTATTACTTTTATTTTGTAGTTATTTAGCAACCAAAATCTAATGTGATGACTATTTTGATCATAATTAGCAACCATTTCATTTGCTAGTTAAAAATTGGTCACTAAAGTGTTTTTTTCTTGTAATGTACATTCTCTTCCACACTTTTAAAGTGATGTTTTTAAAGCTTTTAAAAAATTTTCCAATATTGCCCACAATGAGAAAGAACTTAAAATATTTGAGAAGTAATCATGGTGGTGAATTTAAAAATGAGTCTTTTATAGCTTTATTCAATAAAGTAACATTTCACGTAAATTCTTTGCCACTAGAACACCACAAAAAATAGTGTTATTTAAAGAAAAATGTATTCTTTGAAGAGCTAGTAAGATCCATGTGAATGAAATTGATTTGCCAAAATATTTTTAGTTGATGTAGTAAACATTGTGATGAAAACATTTTATCCACATCAATGAGATCATAAATCAAGAAGTGCCAACAAAAGAAGGATTTAACTATAAGAAACATGATCAAAGGCAAAGAAATGGAGACGAAAGTCCAAACAATCCAGGAAGCTTCTAATGTGGTTCTCAAAAGAAATAAGACTAAGAAGCTAAGAAAAGAGCTTCATCAAATAAAGAAAAGTCTTAGACAAGACAAAAAAAATAGAAATGAAATAATTTATTCATATGATTTTATTTGGTTTCCTAAGAACAAAGAGTTTGGGTAGCAATTATTATGCTTTAGTAGCAGTGGATGATTTCTCAAATAGATATACACTCTATTCCATACTTCTAAAAATAATGTTGTTAAAGTTTTTAATAGGATTCTCGCAAGAAACAAAGCTAAGAAGTTAGAAGAACTTTATCAAATAAAGAAAACCTTTAAAACTCTTAAACAAGTTAAAAATATAAAAGAAATAAGTAACTTACACACAATCTACTTAGTTTTTCTCTCATTTAGATGTTAGATCAAATTATTTAAGCTGAACGTAAATATTATATCAATTATTTCGATAAACGATTGTTGGAATTTAAAATTAAACTCTAACAAGTTTAAAGTGAAAAAAAAAAAAGTCACCAATCATCAATTTTAAAATCAAAAGTTCTATAAAAAAATATATTCTCTTAGAACAAAGATATAATAAAAAGTTTCAAAAAAATAAAATTTCCTTCGACAATTTTTTTCTAAGTAGAAAAAGAGCTATTACTTTTATTTAAAGAACTAAATATTTCAATAATATAATCATGAATGCTGTAAACCTCCCCATTTCAAGTGTTGAAAAGAAGAGAACAAAGATAAGAATAAAGTTAAATATTAGTTTATTCTTATTATTATTGTTTTAATATTATATTATTTAAAAGATTATTGCGTACACGTTATAACTACTTACTTATAAGAAACTATTTAAAATATTGGAGACTGTTAAAAGTGTAAATTTTTTAATTACTCAATCTAACCCATTTAACTATATCCAATTATGAACAAATTAATTATAACTGATTTAGGTAGATAGGTCAAAAACAAAAGGTAAATCAAAATTCAAGTAATTAACACAATCAGATTTAATTTGGATTAAACTCCTATCAATCCTTTTCATCATTCGCATTCCTACTTTTCAATTGCATATAATAATTTAACCTCGTTAATTAATATATAATATAAGCATATGAAAGCATTCTCGATCAACCTAGTTTCTTCAAAATTAATTTCTACGCCATTCCTCTTAGAGTCCACTTCAGATCTACCAGCCACAGTGCAGTCAAATCTCCGCGTAAAAAAAGGTTAATAATTGACGCAAAAGAGAAATTAAGTCACCCTTAACTTTTTGAATTTTTAATGAGAATGGAAAATACTAAAATGGTCAAATTTTAAGAAATTTACTCTGTTGTATTAGGACCATATGATTTTATAGTAAAACAGTTGTATCAGCATAGTACAATTTTGGAGTAAAGGATGCGTTATTGTATTATGATTTTATTTAAAATAAATAAAGTAAAATAAAAGTTGTCTAGTGTTAAGAGTACATAATTTCAGTTTAGATTTATCAAAGTAAAATCATATTAACATAGTACAATTGCACTTGAAATCAGAATGAAGTCATGTGATAACTCGTCTGATTTTATTAAAAATAAAAAAACTAAAATTAAAATTAATCGTTTTTTTTTTCATTTTGATAAATCTAAATTTATATCAAATTTATACGATTTTTAAAGTAAAATTATATCATAATAATACAATTTATCCGTATGAATAAATTTTTTAAAATCCATCAATAATTAGTTTGTAAAATTAGTTCATTCTCATTAAAAAAAAAAACAACATAACTTCTTTCATATCATCTTTAAAAATAAATAAAATAAGTCACCCTACCTACGATAATGACTACATTTCTGCACGTAACAGTTGTCTTTTTTTCTGGAATAAAATACTCTGCAAGTCAAACTAAGAAAATAGGAAGCAAATTATCAATTTCCTTTCAAACAATCAAAATGAACAATTGCAAAACTATTTTTTATTCTGCAATTTCCTAAACTCATAATTAAATGCATTAGTCGTAGTGACCTTGGTTAGTTTCCTTAAAATTTCTTAATGCGTGATATGTGGTGAGAATTAGTATATTATTTAAAACGTTCACCTCACCAAAGTTAAAAAGAAAACAATATCCACAATCAAGCACGTATTTTTTGCATAATTCATCAAAAGTTTCAATGACAATTTTGTTTTCCTTTGGAAAAGTATTGCAATTTAGTTCAATTAAATATTTAAATATGTTATAAAGGCTTATTAATATCTCAAAATATTAACTATATAGTCTATTTATGTCATATATGTAATTTTTAAAATTTGTTCCTAGACTTGATGAACTTTAGGTCTCTTTCATTGCTCTGAAATTGCTGATCTTATTATTAATTCAATTAAACAGGTTTTTACATAAAAATTTCCTTGTTTTCATTTTGTAAATGGGTTCAATATTATGTATAAAGAATGAATAAAACTTAAATATATAATGATCTCTTAATTGGTGATATCATTCCAAAAATAATTTTTAATTAGTTGATATTACATTTTCAACGTATTTTTCTCATTCATACAGAGAAAAGATATTCGAAGAAAAAACTTTAAATTATATAACTAATTTCTTAATTATTATAAAAACTTTATTAATTATATTTATATTTAAACATAAAGAAACCGAGTCTCTTGACCAAGTCGTTGTATGACATGTCGAAAACACGTTCTAATAATTCTAAAACCCATTCTTGCATATTAAAATAATGTTTGATCATAGAAAATCATGTGTTACCAACACATTTGAGATGCTGTGTTGGTATAAAAAATAAATATAAAGAAAATATGTTGTTTTAGAAGCAATAAATTTTATATTTGTTGTTAGAGGTTGATTATATACCTTTGTGCTTTCAAAATTTAACTATTGATTTATGTAATAGTAATTTATATATCTTTGTTATGAAATAGAAAAAAGGAAATTGGACCAAGTCATAGATAAATGAGATTGTGACCAAAGTTGATACTCATCTAAATTTGGTTTTGGGAATGGAAACAAAACAAAGTGCCCCATAGGAAGTGGTGGGTGGCAAAGAAAACATATGATTGAGCTGTCACTTGTCACTTGTGGACTAACTATTTAACTTGATAACAATTGCTGTAATTTCTAATGTTTTTTAGTTTTTATAAAGAATGTATTTAGTAATAATAGTTAAGAAATAATTTCAAGGTACCAACAACATGCATATTTTATGCTAAAATATAATAGTTTTAATTTCCATATATGATAACTTAATGATAAAATATGAAATTAAATAGTATATTAAGTATAAAAGAGTCTAGATCAGTTGGTTAAGTATGTCTACAAGTTATTGTGATTCTTCTTACATCGGAATTCAATTCTTATGCATAAAAAATAAATAAAAAACCTATCAAGTCTTTTCTTCTTCAAATAATAAATTATCAAGAGTGAACTAAAATGAATTAATAACATGATTTTTTTGGTTCAACATTCTTAAACTTGTGCTGGAAAAATATTTAGATAGAAACAAAGTTTATTTTGAAAATAATTAGTCTAATTAATGTCAACTATCATGTGTGATTTATTTTTTAAAATATTAGTTGGTAGAAAAATAGAGTTGTTAAAATAAGTTGGATTTTTAGGTAAGGTTATAAGTAGATTCATTTTATAAAATAATAATTATATTTAATTATACCCCACTTAACCAAAACGATTTCTATTTAATTTCTGACTTTAAAAAAATGTAAAAATATTTTATTCAATATTTATTAAACCCCCGAAAGAAACTTTGATAAAGATAGTCCTTATTAGCCAAAAAGAAATGAAATAATCTTCTTCATAAGAAAAAAAGAAGTCTCTACACAATGTGAACATGTGAGTGATGTCATGTCCTACGCTCATAAAAACAGGAAAAAGAAAAGAAATAGTTTTGTAATGATAACAAAGAAAATAATGAACTCATTCAATAGTTCCATAGATAAAGGTCAAGCTCAAATAGTATACAGGTCTCTTGGCTAACATTATTAACTAGAACTATATATATTCTCTCTCTCTTTTTCTATCAAATTAGTATAATTTTTTAAACAGTTAGATGGTTAATCTTTTATATATTAATTTGCTTATCTCATTAGGCCAAAGCACTCCTAATTAATTAACATAAAATGAATTGTAGTCTTAGTTCAACTATTATTTTTGGGAGAAGTAACGAATTACAAGGTTCACGCAAGTTGGCTTTCTGAATAAAATAATGTCAATTGAGAATTTTTTTTTTTTTTTCTCTTTTTCCACTCTACTTAGCATGCTTAACGCGTAACAAAGTCAACTCAAGCTTAAGGATCTTTATTTGGTGCACAACTTCAACCTCAATTTTGATGACTAACATGGAATCAACCTCATAAAGAGAGAATCATCATCCAAAAAACACCAAATTTCCCACATTCAGAACCATTAGATTCATGGGGTTTCCAACTAGCATCAACTACTTCTTGTTGATTTTTTTGCTCATATTTTGCAGCTTGTGTTTAGGTGTAAGTTCTGTGAATGAAACCATCACATCAACCAGATTCATCAGGGACAACTCTCAGCCTATTAGCTCAACCAACGGTGACTTCAAGCTTGGATTCTACAGCCCTGAAAAATCTACAAATCGCTATGTGGCAATCTGGTATCTCTCTCAAACCAACATCATATGGCTAGCAAATAGAGATCAACCACTCAATGATTCATCTGGGGTGTTCAAAATTCACAAGGATGGGAACCTTGTGGTATTGAATGGACAAAATAGTGTGATATGGTCAACAAATATGTCACTTGATGCTACCAACACAACTGCTCAACTTGACAACTCAGGAAATCTGATCCTTCGTGATGACTCAGGCTTTACATTATGGGACAGTTTCACACACCCTGCAGATATTGCTGTGCCACAGATGAAAATTGCAGCTAATAGGATCACTGGTAAGCATGATCTTCATTTACTATTGTATGTGTATTTTCTTGCTATGCCATGCCATTGGTGGAACTATCCACCAGTTTTCTCTTTCAATCACATTTTTCTTTCCAGACCCTGATTAAGGATCCACTTCAATACTACTGAAATCAAAGACTTGTTGATTATGAGTATACTCTTGAATACTTCATCATGATAATCATGATATCTATGTCATTATAAAATATCTAAATTTTTTAAAATTTTAAAATTATTTTATAAACACAAAGATATTGTTAGGTATTGAAATATGAGTCTAGTTTTGTATTCAGTAAATATGAAAAAGTTGAACACCATACAATTAAAAAGACATACAGATCTAATATTTTAAGATTTTAAATTAAAAGATGGTGTTATTTTTTTATATATGTTTAATTCATGTTTCATTGTTATTTGATCTTTTTGATATTTTTTTTTTTTCGATTTTCCTATCAAATATAACACAAAACAAAGAAATATGTATATGAAAATCTGATGTAATGGTGTATGCGGATCATGACAGGTGAGAAAATTGAGTATGTGTCATGGAAAAGCAGTTCTGACCCTTCTTCAGGGTACTTCACTGGGAGCCTTGAACGGTTGGATGCTCCAGAAGTGTTCTTTTGGTACAACAAAACAAAGCCATATTGGAGAACTGGTCCATGGAATGGAAGAGTCTTCCTTGGATCGCCAAGGATGTTAACTGAGTACTTATATGGGTGGCGTTTTGAGCCTAATGATAATGGAACTGCATATCTAACTTACAATTTTGAAAAACCAGCCATGTTTGGAATCCTTACCATAACCCCACATGGCACACTGAAATTGGTAGAGTTTTTGAACAGAACCAAGTTTCTGGAATTTGAGGTGGATCAAAATGAATGTGACTTTTATGGGAAGTGTGGGCCCTTTGGAAGCTGTGATAACTCCACATTACCAATTTGCAGCTGCTTTGAGGGGTTTGAGCCAAGCAAGCCAGAGGAATGGCACAACAAAAATTGGACAAGTGGGTGTGTGAGGAATGTGCCACTGAATTGTGGCAAGTTGGGCAATGTGAGTGAAGTGAAAACAGATGGTTTTCGGGTGCACCAAAATATGAAAGTGCCTGATTTTTCAGAGAGAACAGATGCAAATAACCAAGATAAATGTGGAGCAGATTGCTTGGCAAATTGCTCTTGCTTGGCATATGCATATGATTCTTACATTGGATGCATGTATTGGAGTAGGGACCTGATTGATCTGCAGAAATTTCCTTATGGAGGGGTTGATCTCTTCATTCGTGTGCCATCACAACTTCTATGTATGTTTTCTCTCCTATCTCACAATATTTTGGCCTTGTTTACAACAATTCTAAGCCTATTTTGCTTGGAAAACTTGTTATCTCTTCCCACTTCTGTTTTAGTGTTCTTTATACAAATTTTTATTTCATCAAGATTTTGAAAATTAAATAATTTTACAACTAAAAATAAGTAATAGAGATTTAAAAATAAATAGTAAAGATTTAATTTGTAAGTGAATAATTTTGTTAAAATAGAATCTCATATCATATTAAAAAAAAATTTTAAATTTAAGTTAATCTTACCAAACCTATTTATAAGACTAGATTTTCATCTATTTATAAAATATTAAAAAATTTTACTTTTAGTTAATGTAAAATGTATAACGATTAAAATAAGACAATTTTTTTTTATGAAGGTTAAAATAGATTAATTTATTTATAATTTATTTTTATGCAGCTAGTGGTAAAATAGAAAGAGAATACCAGGGATTAATAATTGGCATTGTGGGGGCAATTGGAGCATTAGCAACTGCAATTGGTGCTTATCTTTTGTGGAGGAAATTTACTCCTAAGCATACAGGTAAAGTTGCCTAATTTATATTTTTATCTGAATAATTATTTTTTTTCCCTTAATTTTTCAGCACCTACCCATTGTTCTTTTTTTCTCTGTACTATTTTTCTTTCATCACTTAAAAATAGAGTGGACATTACTCGTTCTCCATGATAGGGAAAGTTTGACAATAGGGAGACAAAAATTAAAATAATATACGCCGCCGAGTTTGAACGAATCTTTATGAGCGGGAATATAGTACTAAGAAGATACGATGAATAGGTTGATGTAGCATGTGTGGTAGCTTACTTTGCCGTGAATGTTGAATTTTTTTTTCTAAAAATAAATTTATACATTAGACTTTCTCACATTATTGGACTTATGTAAATAAGTATAAAATATAAAATATTATTGATTTAATAGTTTTTGTAATTATCAATCTTGAAACAAATTTGAAAGAATTTTTAATAATGCGTTGAAAAGGTAAAATTATTTGAAATTATTCAAAAAAGTATTTTATCTTATAAATTTTGTGATAAAAATTGAAAATAATTAATAAGACTATAGGGTTAAAATTATAAAATAAAAAATTATTCATAATTATCAAGGAATAATTATTTAGTATAAAATTTATTTTATATACTTACCGAAAGATAATAACAAAATTATGTAATGACATTTGAAAAAAAATATAAAAACTATACATATAAATTTATTTATAAATTTTTATAATAATAACAAATTTTAGTCTCAATTATAGAACAAAAACAAAATTAAAATTATACTTAATTTTTTTAAAATTTATTTATACTTCAATTATTTTTTTATCTTTTTCCTTTGTCCAAACTTAATTAAAATTAATCTTAATATTTTTTAGTTAATTATTTTCTAATTATGACTTTTTTATTTTTAAAAGTTTTTGTTCCTTTTTTAAAATGATTGCAAAAAACTGAAAAACGGGCTAGAATTCAGTTTTTCCAAAGATGAATGTCGACCTGCTTCGAATGTCGGAAATTATTGTATAAAGTTGAGAATTTCATCTTTGGAAAACCGAATTTTAAACTTGTACGATAAATAGATTAGTTAGAAAATAAAATGTCGAATTAATTGAGGACTTTTTTTAAAAATTTTGGTATATTCTGCGGAAAAAAAATGTTCTCGCTTCTGGTATACTTTATCTTTATTTTACAAAAATTGATAAATGTAATTACACCTAAAAGATCAACATTGTGATAATAAAACTCCCTTATTAATTTCTGTCATGCGCATAAATTAGTTGAATAGTAAGTTTGATAGGTAGGCTCACATATAATTATCAGTTGAAATAAAAATGGTTGTGACTTAAATTGAATTAAGTAATTTTTTGCTTCAGTTTATTTAGCTGCCACAAATGAATTTGGACGCTGTAGGCTTATGAGAGGTCCCTTATATAAAATAATAATTATAATATATATATATATATATATATATA
>Ga0209489_109067_pt1 | contig 12820 bp, 7 predicted proteins | sample SiratrowhiteBW_FD_187527 | JGI IMG/M metagenome (GOLD analysis project Ga0209489, IMG submission 187527) | Root nodule microbial communities of legume samples collected from California, USA - Siratro white BW (SPAdes) (version 2) | ecosystem: Host-associated > Plants > Roots > Nodule | place: USA... | reverse complement strand
ACCCTTGCTTTTCATATTGTTGTATGAACTGCGATGACTGTACTATCTATGTACACGAGCAGGTGCAGATGCAGGTTTTGGAGCACCTTAAAGAGGATATGCCCTAAACTGATGTTTCTTTTGTCTTTTATATACTTGTATATATGTTTTGATGTAGTTAAAGACTTTATGACCTTGGAATGGTCATTCTTTTTGTCACGTAGATAGTTGATAGTTGTAGATAAGTTTGATACATGTGTTAAACTTTATGTAGTACTTTGAACCTTAAATGGACGTTAATACCTAGTAGTAGACAAAAGTTAGTTTAACTATAGAATTTTTGGGTTGTTACATTAATTATTATAATAAAATTAATGAAATAATCATCTTATGTATATATATACTTTTTTTATAATTTGAATATAAATTAGAATAGTTATTTTTTAGTTACTTATTTTTTTATAATAGTAAAAAAGGTAAACTCATAGAATGTGTTTCCACTGGTTGTTATAAACAATATACGAACTAAAATACTCATCTATAATAAAACATATATAGAAATTGAAATCATATTAAAAAATGAGAAATAAAAACATTACATAAGCATGAAAAGAAAAGAGTTAAAAAATGGAATAGAAATTGTGATGAGGCGTGTGTAGCCGCCAGGTTGGACTCTGGAATGTTCTTTTGTCTCGCAATGGCTGACTTAAGCCCCAAGCCATTTCAAAACCTATAAATACATCTCTGCTTCCTTTTCTTCTTCCCCCATTCATTCTCTTCAATTCAATTATTGCAAAACTCAAAACCCTAACAATGGCATCAGGCGGAACCGAAGCCTTTCCCGATTTGGGTAAACACTGCCAGCACACCGATTGCCACCAGCTCGATTTTCTTCCCTTCACCTGCCACGGTTGCCAAAAGGTAATTCCCCTTTCTCTTCTTCAATTACAACACTTTATTTAACATGTTCAATTTCATGATTCTACTTTGCTTTTTTGCAAATTCACAAATTAATAGTCACAATTTTTATATACTAAATAGGGTTTTTCAGTTCTCATCGTGTTTTTTTTATCATATGCACCTATCAGCCTTTTGTTTGTTTGTTTTTCTTTTTCTCGAAATAGTTAATTTTTTATTCTTAGACCAAACGATAGTATGTCTATAATCAAAATAAAGCTATAATATTCTGCGTGTATAATTGTCTGTAGGAAGTTTTTATTTTATTTTATTTTATTTTCGGGTATAATGGAAGAACCTTTAAATACATCTACAGCAACCAGAATATGTTCTTGGGGATGAATAAAATTTATAGGTGCAGGATCCCGCAATTGGGTTACATTCTGTTACATTGTCTATATGAGAAGGGTAATTTGATGCAAAAGTCTAGTTAAAGTGTTTTTTTTTTTTTTTTTTTAATTTTTAATTTTTTTTTTTTTTTTTTTAATTTTTAATTTTTTATTTTGGGTTGCATATCTGATCCTTTTTCATATATAAGTCTTGTTTTTGGCTGATAAAAATACAACCAATTCATAAAACAATATATACATAATTTTTTGTGTCTCTCTCTTTCTATTACAATGACATGTAATAAATTGTGTTCAGAAGATGGATCAAACAAGATTCGTTGTACAGAAAATTTCTCTTAATCTGAAATGTTTGTAAACTGTCAGGCCAAGAACACTAACATGCGTGCAATTTGACAGGTGTTTTGTTTGGAGCACAGATCCTACAAGTCCCACGCGTGCCCGAAATCTGATCACGACAGCAGAAAAGTGGTTGTCTGCGAAACGTGTTCCATGTCCATTGAGACCACCGGCTATGTGGGACAGGACGAGGAGGCAATCTTGGAGAAGCACCTCAAGTCCGGTAACTGTGATCCCACCAAGAAGAAGAAGCCCATATGCCCTGTCAAGCGCTGCAAGGAGGTTTTGACTTTTTCCAACTCCAGCACCTGTAAGACTTGCCACATCAAGGTGTGCCTCAAGCACCGTTTTCCTGCTGATCATGCTTGTAGCAGAGGAGTTTCAGCTTCTTCCTCATCCTCTGTTGCTAATGGTGGATGGAAGAATCGGTTTTTGGCTGCTCTGGCTTCAAGGACCGCACAGGAATGTGCCAAAACTGGTGCAACTCGTTCAACCTCTCCTCCTAGCACTCCTTCCGTGAAGGCCTATTGAAAGCAAACAGCTTTCATATGATTTCAGAGTGGTTTGATGGCAATGTTATAGCATGTTCCATTGCAATCTGAATGTTCAAATTTACAGCATAAACTACGACACGGGATTTTTTTTTTTTTTTTTTTAATTTAGATCTCGTGGTAGCACTCATTATTGTTCTGTTCCCTTTTAAACTAAACCCATAAATACCTTTTCAATGTACATTCCTTGCTTATGGAAACAAATACTAAAAGGTTTCCTTGCCATACATACTATTCATGATGGTTCTGAAACTTCTTTAATGTAATATTTTTATCTCATTCTTATTTATCACTTATATATGTACCATTTATATAACTGTTTCTTTACACCAGAGTCATTGGTTATGTTGGTTTTCCGGATGGTAAAGATATGAAATGAAATGAAACTAGTAAAAACGTGGCTAGTCTGTTGATTCTTGTATTCTAATCAATGCACAATATCTGCCAAGACTGATATTTGTGGTAAGAGTGATATTTGTGCTGTGTGCTGATTTCAAAATATTAATCCAAAATGAAACTAATTTAAACAAGCATATGCCTGAATTGCAAAAAACTTGGTTGTTACAAATTACAATAGAAGGAGCTTCAAACTTAATAACATGTGATCAAAGAAGGCATATTTCTTTCCAGATAGTAATACCAGATATTCGAACCTTTCTCATGAGAATACAAGGGCAATTCCAAAATGTTCCCAGATGTCTTATTATAGTACAGGGCTTAGGGGGTATTTGCCTAAGATAAAAAAACAAATGCAGCTCGTAAACCTAAAAGTATAAAACTACCCTAGAAAATATTGATTTAATCAGGCAAACATGAACATCTAAGACAAAAAGCTGAGGTTGATTGTCTAAAATACATAATCAACCAATCTCCTTTTATTTTATAGTCTCTTCTTTAACGCATAGGAAAACTTAATTATCTCTGCAATACGCACAAATTTTTCAAGACCATGAAAACCCCATCACAAACAAACCATGTTATAAAGCCTTAATATTTAAGACCAAAAAATCATCATCTTCCTGAAACACATAGCCATTATTGACACCTCCCAACATTTTCATCCCAAAATGTTTCAAATTGAATAGACGAGGGATTGGAGGGAATAAGAAAAGAAATTAAATAGGATTAATAACATTCTCCTGAGCTTTCTAGTTGAAATTAACAGTGACATCTGAGAGTGAATATAAGTTTTTTTGTGCCTTGATCATTTGAGAAATGGAGTGATTTTTTTTAATATAGAGATAAATTAAGACCTTAAAAAATTAAGATATTAATATTCACTTACATGTCATATACTTTTATGTAACAAAAAAAAAGACACGTATATATAGGAAAAAAAAAAGAAAAAAAAATACCATTGGGCGTGGTGGCGGTGGTGGAAAACTCTGAATTCGCGGTTGCTTCTAGAATCTTCTATTTGAACTCATTGTGTTGGATTGAATATTCTTCAAATGTATTCACCAGTCTTTCGATCTTTCGCTAAACTCAGAACCCTAACGGTATATCCATGGCATCAGGTGGAACCGAAAGTTTTCCAGATTTGGGTAAAAATTGCCAGCACCGCGGCTGCAACCACCTCGATTTTCTTCCTTACGTCTGCGACGGTTGCCAACGGGTAATTCATCTTTCTCTTCCTTTGTTCATCACTTCTGCAATTGAAACCTTTTCACTCACTGTAGAAAAAGATAGAATCTGTTTAAAAAATAGAAAATTGTTGATTTTATTAAAAAAATAACTGCAAACAAATCGGTGGGTTATATTTAATTATTTTTAGTCAGATTAAAATTGTAAGAAAATAATTTATAATATAAATCAATTTATTTTAAGAATTTAATCAGTTGATGTTGTAAAAATAGAAAACAAAAATCTGATTACCAGTAAAATACAATATACTTCGTAAACAGCTAAAGTCTTGAAACATCTTTCTACGCGTAGAAGAAATTATTGTGGTGGCATTGAACCCTATTTTATGTTCATTAATAGTAATCACATTAATCTGTAAGCAGTGACATGAATGGCAGGTGTTTTGTTCGGAGCACAGATCCTACAAGTCCCACGCGTGCCCGAAATCTGACCTGAGCAGAAAAGTGATTGTTTGCCAAACATGTTCCATGTCCATTGAGACCACCGGCTACGTGGGACAAGACGAAGATGCAATCTTGGAGAAACACCATAAGTCTGGTAACTGTGATCCCACCAACAAGAAGAAACCCATTTGCCCTGTCAAGGGGTGCAGGAGATTTTATCAATATCCAACACCAGCACATGTAAAACTTGCCACCTGAAGGTGTGCCTCAAACACCGTTTTCCTTCTGATCATGCTTGTAGCAGAGGAGTTTCAGCTTCTTCTTCATCCTCTGCTGCTAATCGTGGGTGGAAGAATTTTCTTAGCTGCTTTTGTTTCAATAACAGAACAGAAAAGGCCCAAAACTAGTGCAACTCCTTCTGTTACTGTTTATGGTCCATTGAATATATTGCTTTATGTTATGATTTTTGAATGGTTTGATTTGCTTTATTTGAATGTTCAAAATTCCTTCATAAACAACAATATTGGGATTTTTTATATTTAGATCTCATGTGGTAGCACACATACATGCCCCCATTTAAACTGATGTCATAAATAGCACCTTTGCAATGCACATCCTTATTTATGAACAGAAATAAAAAGTGTCATTGTCATGCATATACTATTGATGATTATTTGCCTTATTTTATGGTTCTTGCTCTTTCATTTTATATTTCTCGCATTATATATTATTTGTCAGATTACTAGTTAATCTGAGATTTCTATCTCTTTACACCAGATTCATTGGCTTACCATATGATATGGGACTGTTGAAATCGTAGCTATGAGCAGCAAAAAATAAATAAAAGAAAGGATGAGGTGAATGAAATTTGTAATACAAAATAAGATAGGAATACAGATAAAAAATTACGTATGATTTTTGGTAAATACACATATAATACCTACATATCATTACAGCTTTCTTTTGACTTGTCTTTCAAAGCATACAGCCCGTGACAACTAACAAGTATCTCAATACACAATATTCTCGGTGTTACATATTAGCTGTTGATTCTTTAATTTCGTCCAAGGTGATAACCTGCAAGGCAAGAAGACGAATATAAGAGGAGAAAATAATATGTTCTAATCAATTATGTGTGTGCTGCTAAATGAATCAGATAACACTTTCAGCTAACAGGGTAAAATTACAATTTGAAGAAATTCAATCAAAGAATTACCTGTTCATCGCCAGCAAAGTCGTTATCGGGAGTGAGAAATAGCATGCAGTGGCATTCCTTCCTATCAAACAAAGTCACGAATTGAAAATCAATACCCAAGAGGCACAATTCAGGGCTGAAGTTTTTTCTCATCCATGTTTCATAACCAAAAACAATACAATATACAAGTGTTTTCACAGCATAAAAACAGGCCAATGGAGATATTATTTAGTATATAACTCAAGAATCAAAGTTACACTGCATCTGACAAAAATATAAAACAAAGGCAGTCAGGTTTTATACCTGATAACAATATCCTCAGAACAGTTTTTAGCCAACTTGCTAAACAAGCTACCTCTTGCACAAATAGGTATTTACAAGATGAAGAAGATCATGCCTAAAATGTTCTGTGATATGATTCTTTATGCGTAAAAGAAAAAAAAATATAGGTTAAATAAAAATTCCACATTGGTAAAAAGTCATCAACGATCCAGTTTGCTTTATCTATACTTCACTAAAGGGTACAGACAAGTCTCGAGCTTGTGGTATTATAATCAATGCATAACATCTGCCAAGAATGATGCGTGCTATTGTGCTGTTTGTTTTTCAAAACATCACTAATACGATGCAACCCTAAATTAAACTAATGGAAAAAAAAAAAGCCTGAATTGTCATAAAACTTGGTCATTACAATAGAAGGAGCTTCAAACTTCATGAGACTTAGATCAAAGAGGAGATATTCTTTTCCAAGTATATACATACCTCTCTCTCATGGGAACACAAGGGCAATTCCAAAATCCTTGTGCAGCCTCAGCAGGTTTATCGTCATAATGCCTAAAATACAATGATTTTGGGCTTAGACTTGGAAAGTTAATACTGATCAAAGTATGCAGCCACACTGCCAGAACTATACTATGAAGACAAATTCTGCTTGACAAGCTAAAAGAACAAGTATCTACCGGCAAGGGCACAGTGGTGCACCCAGTGAATCTTTATGGTCAGCCAACCCCTGTTCCAAAATAGAAATAATATAAGGAAGAGAGGTTGATTAATCAAGAAAATGACTACCTCCGATATTAGTTTTATGCAAATATGGTGATATGTACGTTTGCTGTCGTACGTCATTCTCCAATTGAAGTACGTTTTATTACTGAAATATAATACAGTCCATCAAATCAAAGTCTGCGAAACTCTTTCTCAAACTGTGTAACTTCATTCCAACATGTCAACTTGGTGGTTCAATTTTTTCCGTTCAAGTATTTTTTTTTTTTTTTCAGAAACTGATTTTCAGACTCGCTACATTAACTTTATTCCAACAAGTCAATCTCCATGGTCCAAATTATTTTTCCTTTATTTTCCTAATTTTTCATTTGGATAAAGCCTTTATATGATCGCTGTCAGAATGTACCTCAATTTTCACAATTGGTTTTCAACTGTTCGGATTCTAGATTAGAAATGAGATCTTATGCATCAACAGTAGTAACTGAAGCTAGATAACTCATTTGGCTCTCTATTCTAAATATTCCGCATTTCAAACCATGGAACCTACTGACTTTCAGTTCCAAGTTCCTTTTCTTAGTCATTTACTGCCCACCACATGCAAAAGTTGCATTTTTGTATAAAAAAGATGAAAACAATAATTCAATCAGGTGCATTAAAACCAGAAAGAACATTTATGACAAGGGGCATGAATATGATAATGTTAAAAACGAACTATGACGAGATAATGCTTCTTTTCTTTTGTCTTACGGACTCTATTTGGAGTTGTGGACCTAAATAAAAGGAGAAAAGTGTCTATTGCCTACTCACAGGATTCAAATCAAAGACCTTACTTAACAGGAACCAAGCTCCTTTTGCCACTCAGGCCAGCAAGGTCTAGCTGATACAAAATATCAAGTTTAGTAATTAAATGCCAAAAACTTTTTATATGAAAAGCAACTAGTGTTTTGGCGAAAATCTTTCCAAAAGTTCTTTGGAGATTAACAATATCAACTTCCCGAAAGTGTAACTCTGAAATTCAGAGGCTGCCCTGTATATTAAAGTGGAACAACAAGAAAGAAAATAAAAAAACAAAAACACAGAGGACACAAGGGTCCCAAATGCTGACAGAACTCCTAGCCTCTAAATTAACTCAACAATTGCCTAAACTATGGCCAAATCCCTTGTTCCCCGACAGACCATCTTCCTCACATTTATCCCACACTTTGGTGATGATACCAGAATCATTCCCCCACCAAAAAACACATGCCATCTTCCCTGTCAGTCAACCACTTAAACAGACTCTTTGTCTTTTCTCGCTGTTGCAGATCTTTTCTACAATCCCCTCTTTATGTTCCCTCTCCTCTACATTCACACCAATCTACTCCTTTGATCCATTCCTCTCTGTTGAAGCCCATTTTGTTTCTTCTTCCAATGCATGTACTCTACTTAGATATTTAATTGCTTTTTTTCAATTCTTCTAAAATAAAGGTTCCACAAATTCAATGTAACAAATAATTTTGTTCAGTAAGACTTACGATAAGTTGTTTCATAAACTTGTAGTTTAAATCTTTTACATTGAACGCTATATATCATCCAAGTTAATTGAATCAGGATACAAATCATGAATTGGAAAACCTATTTTCCAAATCCTAAATCAAATCGTATCATGAATTGTAAGATTCATAATCGGAAATAACTAAAAAAATTCTAACATTCAATAAGAATTTACTTTGAAATGCACCAATGCCAACAATAAAAAACCGCCAATGAATTTCACTTGTTACGAAATTGCACAACTTCCTTTTGTTAAAAGACTTACTGTCACAGGAGGATCATACTATAAGAAGTTGTTTGGCTATACCCTCTGATAAACTCAAAAGGTATACTACGTATTAAACTAACTAAAATTTATATTAATAAGCAAGTAATATGCCAACGACAGAAGCTGTACCTTGATGACAACTGCAGTTACTCCCTTGTCAGCACAAAAGTATGTTCCTGACTTACGAGCATACTGCTCTGAGAACTTCCTCATAATTTCAACGGATTTATCAGAAGGTTCCACTGAAAGAACAAGAAAATTATTTTGACTGAAACGCAAAGTTAAGAAATCATCAAATTGAAACAAACAACTGCAAAATTACGCAGCAGAATTAAAAAAAAATTGCAGACGCGGTAATAAAAATGAAAGCAAAAAATAAAAAATAAAATAAAAAATGGTATCATAGTTTATCAAATTTAGTAAATGTAAACAAAGGCATGATTTATTCTTATAAACACGCCCAGAGTCTACACACACACACACACGTAGCAGACAACCATTTATTCTACCTGTTCCAAGTGTCAAAATCCAACAAGCTTTCAAATTTGAACAAAACGAACCTCAACCCCAAAACCCAATTCAAGTGTTGCAAAATTCCCTAAAATAACATATAAAAAAAAACTCCGAATTTCAGGATTTAGTAAGTGAGCATTTCCACAAACACTTTCTGGACGACGCAGCAATGAAAGTCCAAATACATAAGAGAAGAATTGGGGCACATAAACACACAATTGCAGCGTTGGGAAACGATTCGTATACAATTGGGTACTGAAAGAGTGTGAGAGAGAGTGCACTGCATTGGAATGAATTCTACCTCGGGCTCGAACAGTGAGGGGATTGCGGTGGCGGCGGAAAGGGGTTGCGACGGAGGGAACGGCGAGGGAGAAGGCGGAAGCTTGGGTGGTCATTGGCGGAGATTTAGTTGAGTGAGAAAAAGGGGAAGATTTGTTGTGGCTCCAAGATTCTGTGAGAAGGAAAAACCAAACCAAACGGTACCTCTGCTCTGCGTTTTATATGTTTTTATCTTAATTATTTTAGGTAAAATATATTAATTATGCACATAAAAATAAAAATAAACTTCTATGACATTGTTATATGTTTTCTAACATGTTTGGAACCTCATTAGTTAATTTACGAAAGCTAGCTATTAGTTAATTTTCAGAAATTCCGTTTCAAAATAAAAAAAAAAGTCTAAAAAAGTGAAAAAAATATACACTATTATAACTGATCTCAAATTTAAATCTGTATGTTAATATCTCGTTAGTTTTTATTTTTTGCAAACTTTTTTTTTGTTTTGTCTTTGAAAATGAAAGGAATATAAAATTGAGGTACGATAATTTTTTTTTATATAAGGGATTATTATTATTATTATTATTTATCATGGAATAAAAAAAGTTGGAGAGGTGAGTGGAAGCCACACATTGTGAAAATATCTAGATGGTTCTGAACTTCCAAATCCAACCATTGCCTTTCTTCAAATTCTTATCCACATTCCACCTCATCACCAATCACCTTCACCATTGGGATCACCCCATGCTACTATTACAAGCTTTTATTTTTAGTTCATTTATTTTTAAATACTTACATTTTTCACTCTTTTTGCAAATTTAAGGAGGATTTCATGGTTTTCTTTGTTTTAACTCACTACACTCTTTTTTGTTTTTAAGAAATTTGGATAGCTTGTGTTTTTCAAACTTTATGATTTTGATTATACAGAAATAAAATAATTGAAACGGTATTTATTGTTTTCTTTATTCAAGAGGGAGTGTTATTGATTTACTCAACTAATGTGTATTTTTAGTTTTTGTTGGATTCATATTTAGATTTTGGGCTGAATTACCCACTATATATATACATACACACCTTACTTTTTTCATTTCTACAACCCACGATTTGCCAAAAACATAAGTCAGAAAAGTTACTAAAATTAATATGTTTGACTGATTATAAATATAAATACTCATGAAAATGTTTATAGAAGTTTTCGAAAAGACAAAACATGATGTTTGTATTAGAAGTTTTAATTATTTCTCTTTCCCAATTGACGAATAAAATAGTTTCAGCCCAATATAGTATTTTGTTTTAATTCGAGAAGGTTAGATTTCATCCCGAAGAATAATTTCGTAAAAATATAGCAAAAAGAATTCACAAAAACATTCTTTATTATAATGTCATATTCTAAAAAAAATTAAACATTACAAATAAATATTTTCAACTTCATATTCTCAAACTATATATTTTTATTATACCAAACAACTTGAAAAACCAGTAATGGAAAATCAAACGTGCTAGGAAGACCTATATCACCAACTCCTTAGGGTTAGAAGCATGTTTTTTCTTCAAATTTGGCACACTTGATTTGTAGTTTAAGCATCACTAATTTAAATAATCCAATTATCTCCAATCACAAATCAACACATAGGTCTAAATTCTATCAAATTTTTGAACAGGTTTAACATTACTAACTTTGAGCTCTAGAATGAGTCAGAGGAAAATTTGGAGCACACTTTCTCGGAAATTCGTGTTAATGTGTTTTATTTCTTTTATATACTTTTGACATTTTAGTGCTGTATGACTTTTTTCTTAATCAAGATATACGGTGAAGGATTACTCTTTAAGATACTAATTAAAATTTATTTAAGAAACTATTATTTTCGATAAATATTCTTCTCTTCACAAAAATCTAGAAATTAAAATTTTTTTTAAAAAAATATTTAAAAAGAAATATGATTATCTATTAATTATGATATTTTTTATCAACAAGAAAAAAGTAAATAAATAGGAGTATTTCATGATACTCCAATCCTTATATAAAAACAAGTAAAATAATAATAATAATAATAATAATAATAATAATAATAATAATAATAATAATAATAATAATAATATTTTGGACCATATTATTCAGTAAAGACTAATGTTCAACAAAACCTCCATTAAAAAAATGCATTAATTCTTACTAAAAATCAAGCTTAAGTTACATTAAGCAATTATCATACATCAACATTAATTATTAATTATGATACGTACATTAGTGTTTTTTTTACAAGTATCATGGTTGAATCGATACTACGTTTTTCTTCTTCGAGAAAAAAAAAAAACTGAAATTCTTTCAACACAAATAAATTCATAAACAAGCTCCAATAAGAAAGTAGATATACTACTTCTAATCTAAAATTTTAAGAAAAAAATTGTAAGTGCTTTTTATTATATATTATTGATTTTACAATTTTTACTAAAAATAGAACTTCTAGTAAATCGTATTTCTAACATCATTTTCATTAGTTTTCGAGTCTTATGATCTAAGATTTAAAGTATAATTAATATATCTTTGCATGAGTTTCTTATATTCTATTCATACATCTATTTTCTTATCTGAGTTATAGTTAAAATATTATTTTTTACTGTTTATATATTATATTTAATAATCAAAGGAATATATTGATTTTTTTCTGAGGCAATTAAAAGTGAAAGAAATAGTGAGTTTATTTTTAAATAATTATGTACTTACAATATATATATATTATCATCTAAATTCATCTTTTTTTTTTATGAAGAATGTGATATTATTTCAAAAGCTGAATATAGAAATTTCTAAAAGAATAAACATGAAAAAAATATTAATTTTTCTACAAATTAAAATTGGTAAAGTTGAAAATAAGAAAAATTAAGAAGTTATAATTTTTTTTACCATTAACTACATAAAAATTAATTTTATGAAGTGAAGTTATTTTTTTTTTAATTTCTTAGAAAATATTTAAGCAGATATCATCAAACACATTTCAAATTTTAAATTTAGTATATGAAACGGGTTGAGATTATTACACACTCACTTAGAAGATATTAGACCGATATATTATAGGTTCCGTTTTCATTAACTTTCTCTTTTTTTAGAAGCTTGTTCAATACTACAACTTTCAATTTCCACCGATTTCACTTTCGGTGCTTCACATCATATACCTTATTTATTCTTGTTTTCAAATAGCTAGTACCATTGAACTATTTCTACATTATTATTATTATTATTATTATTATTATTATTATTATTATTATTATTATTATTATTATTGTTATTATTATTATTATTATTTACTTGTAATGTGAATTTGCCTTATTTGTGCTTAACAGTGAGAGAAGCCATCATGAAAAAAAAAAGCTACACAAAAGTCAAAAGGTTAACCGTGTATATTATCGATCCTTACAACAATAAAATTATTAAAATATAGGTTAAACTCATTATTAAAATTTAGAGTTTGGACTTAACTTGATCCATGTAAAGTAAAAATTGCCCCTATTTCAATAATGCTTTCATATGATGTGAAATTTATAGTACACCTGTTTACATTTCCAAGTAAGTCGACAACGATTTGCTAGATAACAAGTAATCAGATAGACACAACAATAATTATTGAGATAGACACAACAATAATTATTGAGATAGACTCTATTATTTATAAAAAAATGGATTTAATCTAAACTAAATTTGCAAAATCAATTTTAAAATTGAGATTTAATTTTAATTAACTTTTACGAATAAATAGTTATCTCCATTTATATCCTACTTTGAATATATATATATATATATATATATATATATATATATATATATATATATATATCTG
>Ga0209489_109066_pt1 | contig 12821 bp, 11 predicted proteins | sample SiratrowhiteBW_FD_187527 | JGI IMG/M metagenome (GOLD analysis project Ga0209489, IMG submission 187527) | Root nodule microbial communities of legume samples collected from California, USA - Siratro white BW (SPAdes) (version 2) | ecosystem: Host-associated > Plants > Roots > Nodule | place... | reverse complement strand
GCTCATTCTCTTAGCCATCGTTATGGCTTCGCATCTTTAACTTAACACCAGAGAGTTGTAGATTGGTTTATATGAAAGCAATGTTTTGTTTTGTGTGTTTGTTCTGATATCAATTCAATGATATTACCATTCTAAGCCAATGTTCCTACAAACACAACTCTCATCTATTTAAGCATATAGCCTGTGTTTAGAAACTGATCCACTTATGTTCATTTTAATTAACAAAAATAATTATTACTTTCTCAATATTATAGAGTGACAAATCATTTCTTGGAGATAACTATTTTAAGAGAAAAAAAAATAAAGCTAAACAAAAGGAGGAATCAATAGTGTTTTAATGTTATATAACAATTTAGTTAATCAAATAATATATAACTATGATAAAATCAAGATGTAAAATTCTATAATTTAATGTTAATAACTAAATTACATGTGTTATGTATTATATTGTGACAGTTAAAAGCTTTCATTTTATTATATACGCTAATAAAAAGATATCTAGGCTTATGAGTAACCGGTAAAATAACTAATAACTTTAATTTTAAAGATGAAGGGTCGAATTAAAATTAACATAAGCGAAAAAAAAGTAAAGAAAAAAAAAAACTAAAGTGTAACTTAACATACTATCTACACAATAATTTTTACAAATCTAGTGTTGCTTTATTTTTAATTGAAATTAATAAAATCTTATAAACATCAGTATCCTAGGAAATAACAAATTAACTTTATGACAGGTTAAGAAAAGGAATAAAGTTAACTATGATAATTTAAAAAGCAATCTAATTTCCTAGTAGGTCAATATAAATTTAGAAAATATTAATAAATTTAATAACTATTTTATTTTAATCTTTTATGTGCGTACATATACTTGCTAGTTAAGGTTGGTGCTGGAATGGAAGGTGTCAGTTACTAGATTAGTTTTGAATGCAATTTTGGTTTTTGTTTTGCTAAAAGATTAACAAACTTAAACAACATGTAGCAGTTTTGATTGGATTTACATGTAATAATATGTTTTCTTACAAAAGTCTGTTTTATTTTGTGAGGACGAAAAAAAAAAAAACTTAATATATTTAACTGTCTTTTTCTTTCATCTTCTTAGCACGCATTAATAACCGGGTAATTAATTCAAAAGAGAAAATCAAACCCCTCCAAACTAAATCCAATTTGTCCTCTCTTACCAAACAGTAGTTACAAAGTGAACACAAAACAAAAAAAAAATCTAATTCCATAATTTGTGCAAAGCAGCAAAATGAAAAACTCACTCTTCCCTGTTTAATTAGAAATTACAATCCCATTTCAAATTTCAAAACCAAAACTCTCTCTTTTCTCTCTCTTCTTCTTCTGTGAGAGAGAACTCCATAACTCTACTCTCTCAAACTCCATTGTTGTTCCTTCCATGCTTCAACCATGTCTCTCCTCAGCCGATTCTTCTACAAGCGTCCACCAGATGGCTTACTTGAATTCGCGGACAGAGTTTATGGTAAATTCCTAATTCCCATTTCGCTTCGATTTTGATTTTGATTTTGATTTCATCAAATTTTTCATTTTTCTTTTCAGTATTCGATTCCTGCTTCTCCACTGAAGCGCTTCCCGAGGGAATGTACCAGCTCTACCTCCGCCAAATCCTCTCCGACCTCCACGAGGACTTCCCGGAATCCTCCTTCCTCGCCCTCAACTTCCGCGACGGCGACACGCGCAGCCGCTTCTCCCGCCTCCTCTGCGACCTCGACGCCACCGTCATCGACTACCCCAAGCAGTACGAGGGCTGCCCCCTTCTCCCCCTCTCGCTCCTCCACCACTTCCTCCGCCTCTGTGACACCTGCCTGGCGGACCCCGCCGCCGTGATTCTATTCCACTGTGAGCGCGGCGGCTGGCCCCTCCTCGCCTTTCTCCTCGCTGCTTTCCTCGTTTTCCGGAAGGCGCAGAGTGGGGAGCGCAAGATTCTGGAGATGGTTCACAGGGAGGCGCCGAAGGGGCTGCTGCCGCTGCTGTCGGCGCTCAACCCGATGCCGTCGCAGCTGCGGTATGTGCAGTATGTGGCGCGGAGGAACATTGGCGCAGAGTGGCCTCCGCCGGAGAGGGCGCTTTCTCTGGATTGTGTGATACTAAGAGGGGTTCCTGGGTTTGATGGGGGGAATGGGTGCAGACCGTTTTTTAGGATTTTTGGGAGGAATTTGCTTAGTAAAGGCGGGCTTTCAACGCAGATGATTTATAATATGCATAAGAAGAAGAAGATTTTGAGGCATTATAGACAGGTTGTGTGTGTGTGTGTGTGTTGTGGGTTGAGTTTGGTTGTTTTGCTTATCTGTCACTAGAATTGAGTTTTAATTTGGTAATATGTGTAGAGAGGTTTGGTTAACATAGATTAATGAGGTGAACCATCAATTCTGATTGGAAAATAAAGATAGAAACAGCTGAGGGAAAGTATACAAGTTATTGGTTTTTGTGTTTGTGTTAGTTGATGCTGGAATGAATGTGTTGTGTTTTTATCTCAGGCAGACTGTGATGTGATTAAGATTGATATTCAATGCTTAGTACAAGGGGATGTGGTGTTGGAGTGTGTGCATTTGGATTTGGATCCGGAGAGGGAGGTGATGATGTTTCGAGTGATGTTCAACACTGCGTTCATTCGGTCGAACATTTTGATGCTGAATACTGAGAACTTGGACATTCTGTGGGATTCGAAGGAGCGGTATCCAAAGGGCTTCCGGGCTGAGGTGAGTTTGTGTTATAGTGTACTGTATTGTGAAAAGTTAAGACTTCGATTGTTTGTTGTAATGGTTGTGATTGTTCTGCATTAAGGTTATTGGTTTTAATCTGATCTTGGAAAGCCTTGAAATTTAGGTTTTGTTTGGGGAGGTTGAGAACATAAGTCCTCAAAGGGCTCCCACAAGTATTTTAGATGGTGAGGTGAAAGGTGGATTACCCATTGAGGCATTTTCAAGGGTTCAAGAACTTTTCAGTGGCGCAGAATGGATTGACAGTGGTGATTCTGCTGCTGTATGGCTGCTCAAGCAGCTTACAGTCTTAAACGACGCCAAAGAGTTTTCAAGGTTTCAGGGTAGAGGAAGTTGGTATTCATCACCTGCTGACTCTGAAGAAGAAAACAATGAATCAAGCACTGCTGATAGTTCAGACGAGGCCTTTGATGTTATTCCCAGGTCTTATGCTGATCCTTCAAAGTTATTTACATCTGACACACCGGATTTGGTACATTTAACTTTTGAAAACAACGTTGGGGATTATGTAAATCTAACTTCAACAGCACCTGATCAGTCACTAACTGATGATGTTTCATTACCTCATCATGCTCTAAGTAAGGAATCATCTCCTTGTTTGTCTCCATCATCACCTTCACATGTTCCCGCTTCTCAACCTCTTCATATACCTGTACAGCCAAGTTTAGGTACTCCCCCACCTCCGCATCCTTTAGTTCAGAATCTGAACAATGCTTCTACATTGCCTTCACCTCCTCCTTCATCCACTCTTCCCACTGTAGGTAGGGATGCTTATAGCACTCCTGGTTTACCTCCACCTCCTCCAGGATCTGTACAAACAAGTTCAGCCCCTCCACCACCACCACCTCCTCCTCCTCCGGCTCCTGTCCAAACAGGTTCAGCCTCACCACCTCCACCTCCACCTCAACCTCCAGGTCCTGTGCAAATAGGTTTAGCCCCTCCACCACCACCTCCACCTCCTCCATTAGGTCCTATGCGAACAGGATCAGCCCCACCACCACCACCTCCACCTCCACCTCCTTCAGGATCTGTACAAACAGGTTCAGCTCCACCACCTCCACCTCCTCCTCCAGGTCTTGTGCAAACAGGTTCAGCTCCACCTCCACCTCCTCCATTTCCTATAAAAACTGGTTCAGCTCCACCTCCACCGCCACCTCCTCCATTTCCTGTACAAACAGGTTCAGTTCCACCTCCACCTCCTCCGGGTCCTGTAGGAACAAGTTCAGCTCCACCACCACCACCACCTCCTCCAGGTCCTGTACGAACAGGTTCAGCTCCACCACCACCTCCACCTCCTCCAGGTCCTGTACGAACAGGTTCAGCTCCTCCACCACCACCACCTCCTCCAGGTCCTGTACGAACAGGTTCAGCTCCACCACCACCTCCACCTCCTCCAGGTCCTGTACGAACAGGTTCAGCTCCTCCACCACCCCCACCTCCTCCAGGTCCTGTACGAACAGGTTCAGCTCCTCCACCACCTCCACCTCCTCCAGGTCCTGTACGAACAGGTTCAGCTCCACCACCACCTCCACCTCCTCCAGGTCCTGTACGTACAGGTTCGGCCCCACCACCACCTCCTCCTCCTCCAGGTCCTGCACGAACAGGTTCGGCCCCACCACCACCTCCTCCTCCTCCAGGTCCTGTACAAACAGGTTCTGCTCCGCCACCACCACCTCCTCCAAGTGTACGGACAGGTTCAGCTCCACCACCACCACCACCACCACTAGCACCACTAGCACCAAAGCCTCCAGGTGCTCCTCCTCCTCCACCTGGTCGTGGTGCATCTCCAATGCCACCTCCACCTCCTGCAGCTACAGCCTCTGGTGTGGCACCACCACCTGGCAAAGCTTCAACAACAAATGCTGGTAGAGGTCGTGGTATTGGTGTTACTGCTAATGCTCCAAAGAAAACTTTGCTAAAACCCCTACACTGGGTGAAAGTGGCCCGAGCAGCCAAGGGAAGTCTATGGGCTGATTCACAGAAACAGGATAGTGGAACAAGGTACTGATTACAGAATTTTGATATGAATATCAAACATGATTTTCATAATAATGATACATGTATAACGACAGGAAACTGTCATTTCTTAAAGTTTTTGTGGGATCACATTATGTATTGTATTGTGGGTAATTTTGTTAATTTGCCTAACCTCCCTTCTTTTGGTAGGAATCAAAGGGAGGGTGGGATGCAATGCCTATTTAGCATTTCTGATTTTGAATAATTAAATGTTTATTAGGGCCCCTGAGATAGATATATCAGAACTTGAGACCCTGTTTTCAGCAGCATCTACATCTGATGGGAGCAATACTAAAGGTGGAGGTCGGCGTGGTCCTAATATTAATAAACCGGAGAAAGTACAATTGGTAAGCTATTTCTTCTTGGCATAAATTATTTTATCAACTAATGCTTTGCAGTTATATGCATGATATTAGAAAATCCTATCATAGTAATTAGGAAGTACTCTGGTATTAAAAACCCGTTGAAAGAGACAACAAACATCAAAACGTTTATCTTTGACAGATTTTTTCTACTCTTGCTAATTGCTTGTTAAATAAGATAAAAGAATTACAGAAATTTTATTGCCAAAGTAGTTTTATATCGGATTGAATTGATCGACAGTTATCTGTCGAAACAGATATTCAATGCAGTTTGCTTGGTGGTTACGATATGATATATGTGCTGACAAATCTAAATACAGATACTTAAATTTTGTCTGAATAGTTGTATTTAATTATTAAAAGAAATGTATAACTAATAAACCCAAGCTCCTTTCCCTTTATTGTCAGGTTGACTTGCGTAGAGCATATAACTGTGAAATAATGCTCTCTAAAATCAAAATTCCTTTGCCAGATATGCTTGTAAGTTTCCCCTGCTCTCAGTTTACTTGACTCTTGTTTATTCAGTGCAATTACTTATTGTAAGTTTCGGATGTTTCTCTCTGCTGCATCATATGGCAAATCTGGATTTAGTCCTAAACCTTTTTGCACACACATACTTATTGTATTTAGGTAGATACCGATGTAGTTGAGTAATCTATGTAGATGGTAAAACATGTTGACAAAATTGTAGAGTTATGGCCCAACATAATAGTATAAAAAGATACCTAATGGGATTGAGTTTGACAGGAGGATTCCTTTTGCTTATTTTTTGCCGTTCTCTGTTCCTTCATTATATTCTGCTTTTTATTTCAAAAAATAATAAAAGTAAAAAAAAACCTAATGGAGGAGTATGCATTTTATTTTATTTTTCTTAATTTGTGTGAATGCATCCAAGTATTCTAGCTTGGTTCTGTAGCAGGACATTTTGGAGTGATAAAGGGCATTTATTACAATTTTCTTGAAGGCTACTTGGAGTGGAAACTTTGATCAATTTGTTGAATTGATTACTTTATATTGAATCCTCAAGCAAAAATGGAATGTTAACAACTACAGTGGCAGATTGGTTTTACAACTTGTTTTAGTTGAAAGCAAACTCCAAGCAAAAGTATTGAAATATAGCCACAAATGTCATTAATTGATGCTTCTAATTTTCTTCGAGTAAGTTGTTTACTCTTTTGTTTTGGTTTGCTTTAGGAGTAATTGTCAATGTCCTCCTACATACTTCTCTCCTTTACTATACTAAACAAATTCTTTTTGTATGAAAAAGCATTCTATAAGGTTTATTATTTTATTTGAAAATCTATTTTTGTAACTAATCTTTTTTATACCCATGCATTCATGTTTATTTGAGTTTGAATTAGCCTATTTTGAGGTCAAATAAGATATTTTCTTAGCCAACTTTCCCTAGGGATCTTTTGAGAAAAATATAGATTATTTTGTCTGGATAAAAAGCTTTCCTAAACATGCACCTAGTAAAATGATTATATGTTTTATTTTATCCTTGTCTACTTTTGATAGTTTACTTTGTAGATTTTAGACAAAATCATCTGTGATAGAGGTATTTTTTCACTGTTGACAATGTCATGTTTCACCTTTGAATTGTTTAGAATTGAAGTTGTTAGAGACTAATTGATGTAATGTTTGAAATTTATTGAGTGAGGTTAATAATCACTTAAGTTCATTATTATATAGAGCAGGTGGATTTTGAGCGCTTTCTCTTCTCATTTTGTTTGATAAAAACTCACATAATGAGAACATTTTAGCACAGTTGTACTTCTTTAATCTAAATATTATTTCACTTGCACTTCCGTCTGTGATGCGGTTGGTTTTAGATGACATTTTTTTTTCCATGTTTTCTCATAGTAGTTATCATTTTTGTGGGTTTTGTTTTTTGTTTCAGAAAGCAGTACTGGCTCTGGATTCTTTAGTTCTTGATATTGATCAGGTTGAGAATCTAATCAAGTTCTGTCCAACAAAGGAAGAGATGGAAATGTTAAAGGTACTTTTCTGCCCTTCTTGTCTGAGCAGGAACCCATAAAAAAAAGCGTATGAACTGTAATGTGACTTTATTTACTATAATATTATCTTGGTTGCAATGTTTTAGCCTTCATATTCTTTTTACTTGGTTTCAGCCTCAAAATCTGGAATCATATAATTGTATATTTGTTTGAATACATGGAGGTTGCCATCTTAACTTGATTCAGTGACAATTTTTGAAAAGTACATGAAACATATTTTCCTATTTTTTTATTTATTTTTTTTTTTAATAAAACTCATGTTAGGCATCATTATAAAACACGACATCTCATCTTGGCTGACATTTCAGATTTCAACAATCATGTGTCATCACATGAAACATAACATTAAAAGAAAAAATAAAACAATCGAACATGGGGGACCAAGCCAAGAAAAAAAACTATAATACCAACAAAAATCCAACTATTAATAATCCCAAGGGAGGCAAGTTTATGTGCACAATGATTGTCCTCCCTAAAACTATGAGTAACTTTAACCCACATGGTATTGGTATATATGTTGCTTTAACCCACATCTATTCAACCGTTTTTGTTTTTTTTTCTAGTATACAGTGTGTAGTGGGCCTATCAAAAAATTAATATATTGTTTTAGATTGTTCCATTTTGGTCAAAAGAATGACAGCTGTCAGAAGTTTTTTATATTAATTGGTCAATATATATATATATGTGTGTGTGTGTGTGTGTGTGTGTATATATATATATATATATATATAAAGAGGGAGAGAGAGAGAGAATTCCAGCTTACAAAAATTTTAAATAAACTGTCAATATTCTTAATGATACATAAATTGTGAAAGTCTGATTCAAATTTTATCGTAAAAGAAGAGATGCTACATTGTCTTTTTTTTTTTTGAGTTTTTCCTTGCTAAAATCTTTTTTGTTTCCAGAACTATACAGGAAACAAGGAAATGCTTGGAAAGTGTGAACAGGTTTTTCTCTCTTATACCCTTTAGTAAATGAATCCCTGTAACTTATTTGTGTTGATTTTAATATATTTTTTTTATCAGTTTTTTATGGAGCTGATGAAGGTTCCACGTGTAGAATCCAAATTAAGGGTTTTTGCTTTTAAAATCACCTTTTCTTCTCAGGTATGTTATCTAGGCTATGAACTTATGATTATCTTTGTACGGTTTTGCTATAAAATTAAATCTGTAAAGACTTGTTTTTCTGGTTCTTCAGGTAAACGATTTGAAGATAAATTTGAATACAATCAACAATGCAGCTAGAGAGGTATTGTTTAATGGCTATCAGTTGACAAAACCATGAAGGAATATTTGGGATGCTTCTTCATGCTATATTACTCATACTTTCAGGTGAAAGAATCTGGAAAGTTGCGTCAAATAATGCAGACTATTCTTACTCTGGGAAATGCCTTGAATCAAGGAACAGCAAGGGGTACCTTTTGTTAACTCTAGTGCTTCTTTAGTTTAATTAGGGATGGATTTCTTGTTGACATTTCACCTCACCATCATTTGACAAAATGAGAAAGTTTCTGCTATGCTTTTTCAGGATTAAACTTTTATGTTGCTCATTGCAGGATCAGCTGTTGGATTCAAATTGGATAGCCTTCTTAAATTATCTGATACTCGTGCAAGAAATAATAAAATGACTTTAATGCATTATTTGTGTAAGGTAGATATGTCAAAATCTTCAAATTTTAATTTGCATTTTACCATTGTATCTTTAGGGTAGATATGTCTTTTTCATCCAGTTGAAATATTAACTTCACAATATTCAAGTTCTAACATCATTTGTTTGTCATTGATGCTAATTTTATATGATACCTTACAAGTTATTATTTTCACTTTAGCTTCTTGCTGAGAAAATGCCAGAATTACTAGATTTTGGTAAGGATCTTGTCCATTTGGAAGCAGCTTCTAAGGTATTCTCTGTCAATAGCATTTTCATTAACCTTATTGATGTTAAATGTACTACAGATGATCTTATGAACTTATTGGGTCCGTGTACTCTATGTCCAACAGATTCAACTAAAAGCATTGGCTGAAGAAATGCAAGCTGTGAGTAAAGGTTTAGAGAAAGTTGAGCAAGAACTCGCTGCTTCTGAAAATGATGGTGCTATATCTACAGGATTTCGTAAGGTGAGAAATAAAAAATATTGGCTTATACCTGAATGTGTTATACTTCTCTTATCTAAGATACTTGTCTACTAGAGAATATGGATGTTTGTCCTATTCAACTAATAACGGCTTCAAGACATGCTTATATTATATTTCTTTTTATCCATTCCTCAACATCCCCATTTTCAGCTCCTGAACACAAAATTATACACATAAAAAAAAAATACGAAGCCTCAGCTACAATTCTAGCTTGACTCGATTCATCCTATGAAAAACTAAAGACAATAATGAGGGTATGCTTTCAAGGCATCAAATCTTAACTAAATGTTTCCTTTTAGTTACTTTGCTACACGATAACATCTTTGTCAAAAGTAGTGCTATGGTCTTCAATAAATTGTAATATGGTTAGCAATTGCTGGCTATCGTGTATGTAGGTGATTTTATGTGTCTTGTTACATGGTCCCATGGTGAAAACCTTGATTTAATAAGTGATTTGTTTGTATATACTTAAGATTTTCTTGAATAGTTTATAGAATCTTACTATTCACCAATCAAATCCTATGATTGGATACGCTTTGGCTACCTATCAATTCATATCATAAGGTGAATCTCAAATGACTTTGAATCTTTTGATACAGATATAAATCGTGCAATTTTGCATCCTTAATACATATAAAAATTCAACAATTCGATTATCGTTTTCATTTTGTTACTCTTATTTTGCCAAATCTTGTGAAAGAAATTGAAAAGTCATAAAAACTTAATTTGTTGAATTAAAAGGAATGGAAGAAGCAATTATGAACTTATCCTATTTGCCTATTCCACATCTTTATTTGTGAGTGTTCAATGCAATTGCCTGTTTCATTGCTTAATTTCCATTTTTCTAAAAATAGAGACTTCCCAAAATTGGATATAACTAACATTTTCTTACAAGACCTGTGGTTAAGTTGCTTTAGCTATTTCTAGTTTAAAATAAATACCTTGAACTCTATATGTCATCTATATAATGATTTGATTTAACATTATTTTCCACAATCTTTGAATCTTCCACTCGAAGGAGTATGAGTAAAAGATGTACAAGGATCAGTGGCTTACAATAGAAGCTTAAGGATCAGAAAACTATATAAACTATTCTAAGACTTACAATTTGATACAAACTATAATTCATGATTCAAGATTTGGAAACCTTGTTTCTCAGTGATTCTCAGTAAGATTTTCTTGCTCAGGTATTGAAGAATTTTCTTGATATTGCTGAAGCTGATGTGAGGTCCCTTATATCATTGTATTCTGAAGTGGTGAGTCTTGTGGTAGTAATAATTCTTCTCTTCCTCCTTTTTTCTTGCTATTGCTCTAGACTTGGAGATTTTGATGCTCCATCCCAGATAAAAGTCATTTAGGACTGTGTTGTTGACTAAGTGTGCCAATTGCTTATTTTTCGGTTTTGATCTTGAGTCTTTCTTTTTTAGGGAAGAAGTGCAGACTCTTTGTCCCAGTACTTTGGAGAGGATCCAGCTAGATGCCCCTTTGAACAAGGTCTGATGTTCTCTACAGTCTACAGACTCACACATGCACAATACCCGAGTTTTTTAACGTTGTTTTTGGTTGCAATGATTAAGTAGAAGGGTATGCCATGGATTTCAGTTTTGCTTGCAGTGATGACTAGTTTTGGTATGGTTTTATGAAAGCCAAAATTTTGCATTGGTTAAGCAGTGTGGATATGCCTTGACGAAAAGAATGACCATTTTTCCGCGATCAGTTTATCAAAAGTAATCTTGTATTTTTACGAGGCTAAATGTGTCTTTGTCATTTTATCATTTTATTCTTTCTGAATCTTATTTCCTTAGGCGGTAGGGATGTAGTATCTTTGATTTTTAGCCTTCTAATGAAGTAAAAACTGCATAAATCCTCCATTGTGTTGGAGAGTTTCACTGTGCTTTGAGAAATTAGAATAATCATCACTAAGTAGGGATTTCGGAATATTTATTCCAGTCCATAGCATTACTTTCACTGTGCTTTAATTCCCTGGATATGCCTATGGTTTTTGTGTCCTGATTGATGCACCTTAGCATCGTAAAAATTCATGGTGCTATTATTTCTCCTGAGTGGGTCAACCTAGGTGCACGGTAAGGTTGCTGCCTTGGGATCTAGAGCAAGGGCCAAGGCTGTACAAATTTACCCTCCTTAGATCCTGGCCGCCGTTTTCTTGTTATTGCTCATAAAGCTGATTTTGGTTTATTTGTAAATGATTATTTTGACTGCTAAGGTTGTGTTGTTGTTGCAGTGACACAAATCCTTGTTGTCTTTGTCAAGATGTTCAACAAGTCAAGGGAGGAGAATGAACGGCAGGCAGATGCTGAAAAAAAGAAATTAGAGAAAGAAGCCTTGAAGGAAAAGGCAGCAAATAATTCACATTCGAAAAGAGACGTGATTCGGTAGATACCTGACCATATAACAAGAAAGCCGCAGGGTTACTTTCAGTTCTAACACACTGCGTTATAAATTTTGGACGGTCTCAAATCCAATTCTTGAACTGCATGCACCAATGGGATTTATTCCTTCAAAAGTTGATGGTGGCCGTTGGACGCAAGTGGTTTAGTCAGTTCCCTATAGTTGGATGAATGTGCTTCTCTCCCTTTGTTCTGCACTGCTGCTAAAGGAGAAATACATGTACAGGGGCTAATGTCTTTTGTAATTTTACCACAAGGCAACCAATATAGAATATTCACGTTTTCTTCCTCAAAGTATAGGGGCCATATATAATTTTTTTGAAGTTCAATTTTTCTTGGGCTTTAGACCATTGCACATGCACTTCTCAATTTGTAATCAATATACAGATCATTTTTGTAATTACAAAGCATTTTAGATATATGATAATGAATTCTTCCTGTGTATAATAGAAAATCAATGTCAACATCCAAAAGTAAAAATATAATTGTTAAAATAATGAATTAAAAATGATAAAGGAGAATATTGAAAAATGTATAAAGAAAAAACCGAAAAATGTAAAGAAGTGGTGTCTAAAAAGGTAGTAAAACTGAAGAAATACAAAATGAATGAAAAAATATATAATTGTAGTTAAGATTGAAATAAAATAAGAAAGTATAAGTATTTTCAGCCTCCGTTTGGAGTTTTGAAAAATGGCAATAGCAGAATAGTATGGTATCAGGTATCAACTAGGAAGGTGAATGTCAAAGGTGGGTATATCATATTAAATGAACAATCATAGTGTTGCAAAAACCGAGGCCTGCGCCAGAAAGTGTATTTTTGGATAGTTGCATAAGAATTAATGCATTCTACATTTATTAAAATAGATAAATTTTTTAAAAATTATTTAAGTAGCTTACACGATTTTAAAATTTAAAAAAAATCATACTTTTTAACTAGGATTTTAGATCGAAGAAGAAAAATTCTTACCTTAAGAGTATAATTTTTAATTTTTCTTTTATGAAATATAAAGTTGATTTCACTTTTTCTATTTTTTTTTTTTATAAAAGTTGTACACGGAGAGTACAACTTCTCTTATTTTTGATTTTTATGGTTTTTAAACTTCTATACAAACATTTTTATTTTAAATTTTTTGTTAATATATAT
>Ga0209489_109063_pt1 | contig 12825 bp, 9 predicted proteins | sample SiratrowhiteBW_FD_187527 | JGI IMG/M metagenome (GOLD analysis project Ga0209489, IMG submission 187527) | Root nodule microbial communities of legume samples collected from California, USA - Siratro white BW (SPAdes) (version 2) | ecosystem: Host-associated > Plants > Roots > Nodule | place: USA... | reverse complement strand
TATATATATATATATATATATTGAAGTTTCTTAGATGTTGCATCCTCATCCAAGGCAGAAAACCACTCGCAAGTGATATTCAAAGTCTAAAATACTACCTCAACACCTCTTACACGAAAGATTATTTCATAAATTAGTGACTTTTTTCATAATTGTAAGGTATTTATCAACTTTATTAATCATTAATTTAATAAAAATACTTTTTAAACCATTTTTTCATGTGCATAAACTTTATTTTAAGAATCTAAACTTTGCATGGTGGGAAAACATAAATTATTCACTCTTTCAAATTAACATTTGGTCAAATGAAAAAAAAAAAAAGTATAAAAGAGACAGGAAAACAGTGTAAAACAACACCACCTAGGAACTTCAAAGTAAAACGCAACGCGCAAAGTGTTTCTCAGTCTCTGTCTTGTGTCCTGGCACAGATTTTTACATTTTGTTTTGTTTTTTCATACGCATATGGTAGGGCCAAGTTTTAAGGTTCCCAAAACGGTTGAAGAATGTCAAAAACTGAAGAACACAAACATCCTTAGCTTCCCTCCTTTCGCAATCTTTTATTAATTAATTACCTTTTTTCTTCACACTCACACAAGTTTTCAATTTTCAAATGCTGCGTGTCAGCTTTATCTTGCTTCTTCCTTCCTCATTATAATTCTCTCATATAATTGGTTGTGCAAATAGTGAGAATTAAGAAGAAATAGGGGAAGAAAAAGAGCAAGAACTATCCAACCAAAGAAGAACAAGTTGAATCATTTACCAGTTCTGATTGGACCCATAAGGTGGCAATGATTAATACTAAAGATTGCATATTCCTTGTTCTAGGCTTCTGCTTCTGTCACAGATAGCCTTTATGGGGTTTCAGGGTAGTTTTATATGATAGCCTTTGTGTTTGTTATTTTTCACAGACATAGTGATTCTGGACAAGGCCTGTGATTTTGAGAAGTGGGTTTCTTTCTCCAAAGTGGTGTATGCTGAGAATTTTTTGGAAAAATATTATTTTTACTAGTTTTTATCATGGGTATATTATGCTGCTTTGAGTCATCTTTCTCTAAGGTAAGAATGTGACATCTCCAGTTGTATTCTCTTCCCTTGTGCTTTTACCTGAATTTTTCTGTATATTGAGTTTGAAGGCAATTTAACTTTCTGTGGGGAGTGTTTTTGTTTCTAGATGATTAAGGGCATGTTTGGTTCATAATAATAGCTTATTTCGTTCAGTTTTGGAGAGAGCTTTTGAAGAATACGTGATTTTGAACCAAACATATTACAACTTGAATATCGATGTCTGCATTCACTTGTTGTTAGTCAATAACTTCGGGAGAAAAATTGAACTTTGTTATGAGATTCATTTTTCTGTATATTACTAAAATTTATCTGTATGAAATCATTGATATTCCTTGTTTGGATTATCTGGGAAGGGAGGAATATGGTTCCTCATCATGTAGGTGTTCCCTTTCTCTTTCTTGAACTTTAATATTTGATTAGTAATTTCAATTTGTAGCAGAAAACTAGTTCTGTCGTAATCCTTGCTTTTGCTGGATTTTTAAATTGATTGTGAGGGGTAATAAAATTGTTTTAATATACAGTAAAAGATTGTTTTTAATCCCTACCACACGATTTACCTAAAAATGTTCTAAGGTACTGTCAGAAAGTTTACAAGTTGCCAATACGAAATTTTATTTAATAATTAAGTAAAACCTTTGTCTTTGATTTTCTGGGCATCCGCAATCTTCTACATGGTTGTTGAACTCTCAAGGCTCTGTTTGATAGGGGGCTGTTATTGACTCTTGATTGTGAGAATGTATTTGTCCAATCATTGTTGATGATTGAGACATCATTAGTTTTTCTCAAAATTTTCTTTTACTTTGTTTTTAATGCCTTGTAGGTTGTAGCTTCTCGTTCTTCATCCAACACAGGTAAGGGGAAAAATCATAAGGGGTCAATAAAGTACGGTTTCACCCTAGTGAAAGGGAGAGGTAACCATCCAATGGAGGATTACCATGTTGCAGAGTTTGTACATATGCAGAAAAAAGAACTGGGTTTGTTTGCTATTTATGATGGCCACAGGGGAGATACTGTGCCTTCCTACTTGCAGAAACATTTGTTTTCTAACATTTTAAAGGAGGTTGTTACTTTTGAGTTCCAAAGTATCATGTATGCAAGTTTGATCATAATTCTGAATGGAAAGATTACAATCTTGTACTTTTTTTATGGTAGGAAGAATTTTGGGATAACCCTGCGGCGTCTATATCCAAAGCATATCAGAGCACAGATCAGGAGATTCTTTCACATAGTTCTGAGTTGGGGCATGGCGGATCAACAGCTGTAACTGCAATACTAATCAATGGCCAAAGGTTATGGATAGCTAATGTAGGAGATTCACGCGCAGTTCTTTCAAGACAAGGCCAAGCAGTGCAAATGACAACAGATCATGAGCCCAACACAGAGCGAGGCATCATTGAGAATAAAGGAGGTTTTGTCTCCAACATGCCAGGTACACTAAAGTTGGTCTTGTCCACTTTCAAGTTCTAGTTTTTTTTTGTGCATCTTTTCTTTTTGTTTACCCTTTTGTGGAATGAGACTATATTCTACTTGCTTTTGAAAATTTAACCTCCATAATTCCCTAAAAGCAGTTTGAAGTCTTTGTATTGACGTCAAAATAAAACAAAGCAAATTAAATACATTAGCATGATAGTACACACTATGGTTGTGAGAAGTCCTTAATCCTTAAAACTAAAGTTCATATTGAGAGAATCCGAAAGAGTAAACCGGGGAGATCTCACAAAAATGAGACAAGAATCAATCCATATAAATGAATAACACCATCTTCAATTCCATAAATATTAAATTTATGGGTATTCTTTCTTATATGTTGCTTCTTTCTCATTCTTACCCAATTTGAAATTTAGACTCATAGTTGAATACCTAACATAGAATATCTTGTTTCAATTTTACCAAAACCATATGATTTTACAAATCATGGGATTTTTGATGATGGAACTGAACCATAACGTATTACCATGAGTGATACAAACATTTGTGGATATGCTAACCATAGTCCTAGTGATCTTTGATTCATCTAGGTGATGTGCCTAGAGTAAATGGGCAACTTGCTGTGTCTCGTGCATTTGGAGACAAGAGCCTTAAGTCACATTTACGATCAGACCCTGATGTGCAGACTACTGACGTAGATGTTGATATTGATATTCTCATCCTTGCCAGTGATGGACTTTGGAAGGTGAATGATTGCAACCCAAGCATTTTTCACCTGAAAGAAAACATTTAAAGCATAAATGGTTATTTTCATGGTATTTTCCTTCAAAGCATAACATGTTTTTTACTTTGCATGTGCTGAATCAGGTAATGCCTAATCAAGAGGCAGTGGATATTGCTAGAAGGATGAGAGACCCTCTGAAAGCAGCTAAGCAATTAACAGCTGAAGCATTAAAAAGAGACAGCAAAGATGATATCTCGTGCATTGTGGTTAGATTTTGGTGTTAATATCTTTTGAACCGTTGCTGAATACAATTTATAGAAACAAAAGGGTATATCAATATTTCTCAGCATAGAAGGCCAATTTATGGACTGCAGCCTACAACAAATACTTGGTTTTGGTTAGTTCTGACTGAATTCTTTAGGTAATTTGTCAAATGGAAAAGAAAAGGTATGAGAATGAATCTTTGAAATTCCTCTTTTGATAAGATTTTTTGTCGTTTGTGATTGTTTACTGATTTTTTTAAGTGTAACTACTTGGAATCTGCTGTCTATTTTGTATCTGTGTCGTTTCATTCTGCATAGGACAGGGAGCTATATATAGATGGAGAATTTGTTTCAAATTAGTGGTTGGAGAATGTGTTATTTCGGTGGGGACTTTAGTCCCATGTTTGTCTCCAAAATTATCATGCATTTTTTTTTTGTGAATGCACTTTATTTTCTTTGTTACAACCGAAGGTGCCGTAAGTTTAATGATGTAAATGTGAAGAGTTCCTTGAATATGTGAGTGGTTTACAAATCATAAACAAAAGATCCACATGAACAAGGGAATTATTAGGATATGTTTGGGAGAAAGAAAAAAGTGAACGATAAGATGGATGAAAATAGAAAAGATAAAAATAAGGTGATAAATTGAGTTTTTTGCAATCAATTATAAAGCACTTTGCATGAAAAAAAACACTTATAATTAATTATGTCAAATTGGTGATAGATTATAGTGTTGATAAGGTTATTGTTGATTCTTTTTGCTTTCTTAATGAAAAAAATTAAAGACTCTCTTCTCTTCTTTCTGTTTTTATCCAATTAAACAATCACATTTATTTTATTTATTTATCATTTTTTTTCATTCATTTCATTACAATCCATAAAGCATTGGTCTAGTAATTAATTAAAAAACGTTCTCACAAAAATAAACTGTCCATAAATAGTTTTTTTTTTTTTTTAATGAATTTATAGTAGGGAAGAAAGTCATTCTCTTTAAAAGATCTAGTTATCATGACATATTCTCTAGTGATTGTACAAGAGCCCTGAAGGTAAAATCAAGATTGTACAAGCTTATTTATGTTGCCAAACACGTTTCTTTTTTGTTTAAAAAGATAAGATACTAAATTCAAGCATTTGACTTCTAGGTGGAGATTTGACATTCATAAATGATTTAATATTTAACAAAAACTTTAAATAAAAAGTATATATTTTCTTTTAAATAACTTTAAATTATTTAAAAAATAATTAATTTTACATAGTTTAATTTCATATAATATAATATTAATTTCATACAATATTTAGTTTCATATAGTATAATATAAAGACTAATTAATTTCATACAAGTTCATTTAATATAATATTTAATATATGAATATATTTTTTAATTACTCTTAGTTATATTTACTGAAAATATATTCTATAATTAAATATAAGGACATTTTTTAAATATTAAATAATTTTTTAGAAAATAAATTTACTTTTAAATTTAATAAACGTAATTTTTTCTATAAATTAATCCAAAGCGAGTAATAATAACCATAATATTCACCACACTGGCACAGGTAAAAAAAAGAAGACTTCATTTATCAGAATATTATTATTATTATTATTATTATTATATTTCATGGTGATCATGAGAAGCAAGAGAGTCCACGATAGCCACTGCGTCATCCATGACATAATTTTCAGATAAAAATCTCTATCACAAATCTCAAGCAATATTTTGTAAAATATAGTATTGCATAAAAAATAAATAAAAACAAAACTTAATATATTTATTCAATAATTAGATTGGATAAATAAACAGATATAAAAAAAAAACCAACAATTATTTAACAACTTTGTATAGCACCACATAACATAACACGTGATGAAAGTAGGTGATCCCGTTGAGTCTCATTAGAAACAGAACATTTCCCGCACGTGCCACACGCATTTGCAAAATGTCGTTTCACCAGCCACACACACACTCCACTTTAATGGCATCACAGTCACCACCATCCATTCTCATTCTATTCAATCATGACTAACTGTTTGTTCAGCTTCACGGAGACCCGAAACCGCTGCTACCGGTCAGCGTTCACCGGGTCGGGCCTCCGCTCCACTATAACAGACTTAAAAGACGGAACCGTAATGCATTGCTGGGCCCCCAAGGCCCAAACCGAGGCCAAGCCCAACCTGCTCCTCATCCACGGCTTCGGAGCCAACGCGCTGTGGCAATGGGGGGACTTCGTCCGCCACCTGGTGCCGCACTTCAACGTCTACGTGCCGGACCTCGTCTTCTTCGGCGGCTCCTACACGACCCGGCCCGAGCGCAGCGAGCGGTTCCAGGCGGAGTGCGTGATGCGGGTGATGGAGGCGAACGGGGTGCGGCGGGTGAGTGTAGTGGGGCTGAGCTACGGCGGGTTCGTGGCGTACTGCATGGCGGCAATGGAGAGAGAGACGGTGGTGGTGGAGAAGTTGGTGGTGTGTGGGTCCGGGGTGTGTATGGAGGAGAGGGACGTTAAAGAAGGGCTTTTCCCTCTGACGGATTTGGATGAGGCTGCGAGTATTTTGGTGCCGCAAACGCCCAATAAATTGAAGGAGCTTGTTGGGTACACCTTTTTCAAACCAACTTTCTTCAGCTGGTTGCCTTCTTGCTTCCTCCTTGACTTCATCGAGGTAAGAAAATTCTTCTCAATTCTCCATGTTTCTGTGAAATAAGGTCCAATCATTTCATGTTTTCGTCTTTGTCTCTAGAAACTACATGTTTTTGTCTTTAGTGAAGAAAGCATCAATTCTTAAAAAAAATCTAAGTGCTTGCAAAATTTAGTTACTGAGTCTTAGTCAAAGGTACTCTAGGTTCACCTAAAAAGAATCGTTATCTGATTTAAAAGAAATAAAACAATAAAATTAAAGTTAAAAAATAAGCAATAATGTTATAAGTGATGATTGAATATGTTGCAACACAATTAATTTCTTACATTTCTTCCAAGTTTAGAACAGAAATTTAAAACCGATGGTTCACCATTTTTTTAGCATTTCTACACCATTTCTTCAGCTCTTCTTATTACCCTCTCACTTTACTTCTACAAAACACAACATAACTACGGGAAGATATAGATTGGATTTTTAAAATTCTAATCCAAATCTAATAAAATAAATTGAATTTAAAATTCAAATTTTAAGTTGAATCAAATTGTTTCAGATTTAAATTAGTTTAAATCCATATCCGTTGCATTTAGATAAAATTAACATTAAAATCAAGGCTATGTATTATACATTTAAATTCAGTTTTATTTGAATTAATTTAGTTGTTATATATTTTTTTACTAAATAATTAAGATTTTATCAATGTTAAATTGTTAATTTTGGAAGAAGTGATTATTATTGGTGAATACTACAAGGGTTCAACAAAAGAATATATGTTCGATAATTCTAATTCGAACTTTTTCATGTATTACTTTTTTTCATTGCTTTGTTACTTTTGTTTAAGAAACTTTTTCTTATTTTTTTGACTTGTGACAGTATGAGCACCTATATATGTCATGTATGTTTGTCCCCAGAAAGTTTCTTATTTCATTTAACATTAGTATTTACAAAATAAATAATAATTTATTTGATGAAAAAGACCGATTTTTAATATACTGAGGAATGGTACTTCGGTCAGGGCTAACTTGAGGACACCTTGGCCGAAACAAAGAGTAAAAATTGTCATGAATTTGCAGAAAGAATATTCAAATTTTCATTTTCATATCCCAAAAGTGTATCTTCTATGGGTATAATGGTCCGGATATTTTCACTTTAGCAACCCAATTGTGATTGTTATATACTATTAATTTCTATTTTATGGTGGTTTTAGTGGAGTTAAGGCACATTAATAGTAGGGACCAAACCAGATTAAAAGTGCATATGTTAGAATAAAACCCTCTAATTTTATGGTATAAATACTAAAACTAAAAATAACTATCGAATAAATGAATAATTAAATCAAAATTAATTATGTTTAGTTTTAAAATAGACAACCAACAAGTGCTAGGGAATGAAATTGGATTTTGGCCTCTCTTATAAAAGAAAATGACCATCCCAAACTTATATTGGTCCTAGCTGGCCAAATGCATGGTAAAGGACATTAAATATGCCACATGCATGGTAAAGAACACCTCATAAGCATCAAATATAGAAATATCGCCCTTTACATCATGTGTTAGAGAAGAGGAACTGGAGTGCAAATAACAAGAGTTGTTATTTGAGTTATGCGTTTATCAGCCTAGTAAAAGATCGCTTATTAGGTGAGAACCGAGTTGATCTTAAAGCTATATGTTTGTGTGATATACAGAAGTGAGAGATAAGAATAATGATGAGAGAATGGTGTGATAAAATAATAAATATATAAATTTATTAACATTTATAATTCTTTTTGTATTTCTTCCATCTCACTTTCATATTTGTACTTCTCTCTTTTCGTCCCTTTCTTTCTCTGAAGTGTTTAGCATTTGGGTGTCCATTGATATTTTAATTTAATTAAAGAGAAACAGAGAAAACTGTGTATAATAGGTAATATATTGTGATTAGAAGAAAGAAATGGAAAAAATAATGATAAGTATTAATGAGTGTTTGGTATATGGTCACTTGATGAGTGACGAGACGAAGAGAACAGAAAGAAATAATATGGTAAAAAATGTTAAGAGATATATTATAGTATGAATAATATAACAGTGTGATTAGTGCTGTACGGTACTTAGTCAATTTAGCTAATTTGTTGTAGTTTAGATCATTTAGTGGAATTGTTATTTACTTCGTTTTTTTAGCTCTTGATGTGCATAACTCATAAACTTTGGGGTGGTTTAGTTTTTTTTGGCCGTAGCAAGCTGATTCTTCCATCATTATTTGTAATTTGATACTAATTCCTTTTGATAGTAGTGGAGCGTTTGATAGACTAGTTAGAGCGGTATGCAACCCAATATAGAAGGTTTATCGTACATTTGATATATTTTTATAAAATCTTGTGTGCTTAATTTATACTTGGCATCCCTTTTTAGTCATGAGTTAAGGGTGATTACTTGGGCAATTTGATTAATGATCATAGTTAACGATTTAATACCATTTTTATTAGTTCGTTGCCGTTCTAAAGCTGGTTTTTTATAACTTATCAGTTTAGTTTTTGCCGTGATAAGTGGATTAGTCGAGCAAGGTGACCTCAAGCGTACTTAGAAGAGAAAGACTAGACTGTTTTTGTGTATGTAATGGTTTAAAATAGATGATGTTTCAGCTACCATTTTAAGTAACTAGAATGTTACTGTGTATATTTGTGAATGTAAAGGAGCCAGAGTGTGCTTAAATTGGTGATTTTGGGTAGACAATGTGCAGGGACTATGAACAAGAAAAGAGAGAACTGATCAAAGCTCTTGTAAAGGACCGAAAACTTTCTGACATCCCCAAGATATCTCAGGTTCATTTAACTTTCCTCTTAGCTGGATAACTTATCTTCCTATCATAAACTGAGAATTGTTAACAACACATTATCTTGATCTTACTCTCTGTTATTGTTGGCTAAAATTTGTTGCAAATTACAATCTCATTACTCTCTTAATTCATAGCTTTAATTAAAAAGTTATAAGTAATAGTAAAGCAGTGTTTTCTTGCTAATCTCCTCTTAATGTACTTCACTCATGATTTTGTGTTTTGAATAAATTTTGATCAATGAGTGTGTTGGAGGAAGCAGTCTGTCTCAGATTAAAAGGCTTCGCTTTATTTTCCATGCAGCCAACATTAATTATCTGGGGAGAACATGATCAAGTATTTCCTTTAGAACTGGGACACAGATTGAAAAGGTTTATAACACTCTCACTGTAGTTGTTAGAATCACTTTTGAATTCAGAACTGATTGGATTTGGATCACAGGCATTTAGGGGACAATGCTCAACTAGTTGTGATTAAGAAGGCGGGGCATGCTTTCTGTGCGGAGAAGGCCAGTGAGTTCTTCAGCATCTTGAAGTCTTATCTCTTGGATTCCCAGCTACCTTCAGAGGTCTCACCTTCATATACAAAAAACAATAATCCCATCCTGAGTTCAAACACCAAAATATGAAAGAAAACCCACAGCAATGACAAAGAAATAAGTGCTCTTACTGAAACACATTCTTTTTCCACTGTCTCCAAAGCAGAGGATCAGTAAATAGTTCAATGCAAAGGGGTTAGTGGCATGTTGATAAATAAACTCTATCTTTATTTAGTGAAAGCATCTTGATCTTGTGTGCCTAATAGAGGTAAAGATATTATGAGCGGAATGGAATTATAAAGAATTAACTTAAGAATAAGATGTATAGTGGGTTTTCAAGTGTCCTAATTTTGATTCTATTTTCTATCATTTGTAACAAGATGAATTACATCATGTGAATATCATTGGCTCGAACGAATAAGTAACAGATTAATGTCATCTGAGTATTATTTAAAAAATTTTAAGAGTAATCATGCAACATGAACATGATATCCAATTCTCATATAGAATATCCATTTCAATCCATAATCATACCAACTTGCAAGGGAAGTTAGCAAATAACATATTCTGTTTTCCCTATCTTGAAAGGATTCCATCTTCATTTAGCTACAACGATTCTGTAGTGGTCACGGTGAAAAACGATGCCATTCAGATGGAGAGGATCTTAACTACTTTCACAACTATTGTTTTGTCAAATAATGGATTTGAAGGAGTGATTCCATCAATCATTGGAGAGTTAAAGGGCATAACCTTTCCCACAACAGAATCACTGGTTTTATTCCACAAACCTTGGGTGGTTTACAAAATCTGGAATGGCTTAATCTAATTATCCCAATTCTGATATTACAGAGTACTTTTTCAATTGGTGTTTTGAAGATTGTTTCTGTTTGTTTAGGGATCGGAGTGTTCTCACTTAATGCATAAACACAATTCTTCTGCCAACTATCAGTTGTTATATTCAGCAACTCGGTTACTCTATATTTGAACTCATTGTATCAATTTAGAGTATCTTAGCTGAATAAAAAAATTCAGCATCATATTCTCTCTTTCCAGTAGAACTTTCTTAATACATTGAGTTTTTTTTTTTAACAGATCTTTATACATTGAGTAACCTTCATAATCTACATTTGAGGAAGAAATACCTCCTTCAGAGCAAAAGTAAGGAATTGATTCATACCCAAAGAACATGAAAAATATTTAAAAACCCTGCATAATTTAAACAGCAGTTTGACAAGGTATTGATATTGTGTTACTGTTCAACTGTAACCAATTAACTAGTTCTAATATTTCCTTAGACTCCAACTTCTCTTATTTGAAAATTATGACTCGGTTAATTGCCACACAAGTAGACCACAAACCACAGTTAGATTCTCCCTCATTCAACTCAGAACAAGATTATAAAACTTCAATAATTTCACTTATATATTATTTTTATCGTTATCACTGTCCTAGATTAAAATTGATAAAATTATAATATTATATATACTTGATTAAAAATGTAAAAAAGAAATAGTATTAATGTTTCTTTTTTGTTATCTTAAATTTTTATAATAGTAGTATATTGATCTCAAAATTAATTTTTTATAATACTTTATAATAGTATTATAATAGTAGTAATATATTAGTATAATATACTAAATTAATATTAAGAAAATAAATTTAAATATGTTTTAAGTCTCTACAAATATTTTTCAAGCTTGTTTTAGTTTCTATAAATTTTGTTGTTACTTGTAAATCCCTAACATCTTTTAGTGGTCTTTATTACCTCTCATAATTAATCATATTTAATTCAGGACTAAGAATAGAGAATATTACTTAAAGATAAAAATAGCATGCTTTCAATTAAGATAATTATATTACTTTTAAGTGCATAATTTAATTAGGTAATGTACTTATTATTTTCTACAAATAGGATAATTGCATATAATTTATTTTCTAATATAGTGTGCAAAATAACTTTTCTTTTTCAGAATAACAACTACCTTTTTATTTCCAAAATATTTTTTAAAGAAAGTAATTACATTTAATTTTTATTCTAACTGTATATATTTATCATTTTATGCGTGAAAATATTTAGTGACAAAATATATTTAATATATTATGAATAAAATTATTTTTCACTAGTTTTGGATTGTGTAAAGATAAAAAAAACTAAAAGGTAGTAATTATTTGTTTATATCAGATAAACTTTTTAATATATTTTAAACCGTAATTCTAAAATATAAAATGTATATAATTTTTAATTTTGTTTTTTGCATATAAAATGATTGCTTATAATACATTAAAAAATAAATTATATTACTACCGTTCAAAATTATTATATACATGTAATATTTAATATACAGTGTTTTGACTTCAAATTCAAAATCTTAACCCCTCGGGCCAATTACACAAGAGAATAAAATCGCTTTTAACTTAAAATCTTTAAGACATTGGATATGTGGGTCTTATTTCTTATATATTGCTCAACTTTCTCATTCCTACTTAATGTGAAACTTAGACTCATACTTGAATACCTAAGAAGGACTTAGGGAAGAGATTCCCACAAATGGCGTCAATGTTCTGACCTCAGGTCCGTTATGACATTGCTAGGGTCAATCAATGTATCCGATGAACCATATCTGAGGTATTGTTCGCTTTGGAGCTCGGAGTTCTGTCACAATTTTATTCTAAATGGTGCCTAAAAAGATTAAAAAAATAAAATGTATTTAAATTGACCTTAACCTCGACTCTAAAGTTATATAAGACTATATTGAATTTACTTTAACATATAGAAAATAAGTTATAAGCATATAAGTAAATTATAGTTAATTTTTTATAAAAATAAAACATCAATAGTGAATTAATGAACAAAAATAATAAGAATAATATATGTAATTAACCTATTAAATAAAATAATAAACATATTGCTTAATTGATGTAACACCCCACAAAATTAAAGTTTCTACTATGACAACTAAAGTATTATCCTCATGTGTATCTCACAGTATTCCATAGTTAACATACATCAAAATTACATAATAAGCTAAACTAAAATTTCAAAACATATATACAATATCATATACAAGTTTTTTTTTTAAAATAATGTACTATTCCTAACAACATCCTTCAACCTAGATGATCTCCCAAAGATCCATCTGCAGTACTATCTGCTCCCGTGTCAAGACACGATCATCACAGATAAAAAATCAAACACAATACAACCAAAGAAAAGGGTAAGCTAACCAAATTTTAACAAATAAAAAACATTCAATTTCATGTATCATCACAATAAAAGAATCTAACACACTACAAACATGACTCTACTTCCGGAAGACTCGTGCATTGAATAGACCCCGAGATATGCACCTGTCATACATCTCCAAACT
>Ga0209489_109062_pt1 | contig 12829 bp, 8 predicted proteins | sample SiratrowhiteBW_FD_187527 | JGI IMG/M metagenome (GOLD analysis project Ga0209489, IMG submission 187527) | Root nodule microbial communities of legume samples collected from California, USA - Siratro white BW (SPAdes) (version 2) | ecosystem: Host-associated > Plants > Roots > Nodule | place: USA... | reverse complement strand
ATATATATATATATATATATATATATATATATATATATATATATATATAATATGGTTGTGTTGAAGACTTTGATCTAGGAAACAAAAATATGGAGGCATGATGTGATAATAGGATGATCGAATTATGAATGGAAATTGAGAGAAGAGGCAGCACCGATGGAAGTGCTGAAACCACCCACTGATGACAGTGCAACACCCAGCAACACTTGAGAATCCATGAACATAATAAGAAGGAAGATTGATTGATGGTGAAATTGCAGAAATTAAATTTGAAATGGAGGGAGAGAGACCAGTTTTTATACAATCTTGGAAATTGTTATTATATTATTTTTATTTTGATCAAAGGTCTTGGTGGAGGGAAAGCCCATAAAGTTTGAGTGTTCCGATAGTGGAAGGAACTACAACTCAAATTAATTAAGAAAGAGATGAATTGCTTCATTGGTCCAAGAAAAGTACTTTTTCTTTCTCTTCAAAATATCCAAATTCTTTCTTCTTCCTACATCACCTTTCTTCTCTACACTTCCCACATAGCTTGAGTATTGTGTATCACCAATGGTGGTGATTACTTATTGACAAAAGTTACAATTGTTTGAAGGTTGAAGAATCTCAAGGACTTCCTTTTCTTTGCTTGGATCATCATGGATGTGAGTTTTATTTCATTTTAACATAAAAATAAATAAGAATTAAAAAATAGTCGTGCATGCAATTGAAAAAAAAAAATAGAAATCATGAAGCACAATTTTTATTTAAAAAATGAAGCATCAAAGCATGAATTTTTTATTTTAAAATAATGTCTTCAAACACAAGTTATCTAATGGGTAATTTTTTTTTTCAATTTTATCTATTTTAATATAATTCAGTGAAAAATGCATCATTATCGTATTTTTCCCAACCCCAACGCTAATATATTTTTATATTTAGTGACATATGAATAAAGAAAAATTAAAGTAATTATACTCACATAATAAATAAATAATAATTTTAATTTAATTTTCTCACTTAACTAACTATAAAAATCGTTATAAGTTAGAGTGATAGAATAAATAATGAAATAACAAAATTATGACATAAATTTTTTATATATTGTAATCATTTTTAAGATGTTGGTGTTGTTCAACATATTTTTTAAATTAAGAAATAATTTAATTAATTAAATATTATTGCGTAAATATTCAATTTTGTCTCTCGATCTAATGTCTAAAATAAAAATTATAAAAACATTCTTGAAAAAAAGTGATTCAATTTGAGTCTACACTGAAATCTGGTTGGTTAAAGTGATCACATATACCTACTGTATGGTAGCTGATGGTGTAAGCATGGATGATTTGTAATCTAATAAGCTAGAACAAAGTGAAAATTTACTTCTTTTTACCTTTTTTTATCTCAACATTGAACCTTAAGAATATGATTCAATATGTTTTAATAATTATTCAAATTTTAAATAATTAACTTAATATAAAGATGTATAAGACGAAAATTAAGATGAATAATAAAGTATGCGAAAATAGGACTGATAAAATAAATAATTCAACATAACAAGTTAAGTAAAAAATAGTGTCTTCAAAAAAAAAAGATTAATTCTATCCTATATCGAGCCATTGGAGTTAATCAAACTTAAAAGAAAATTAAAAAAAATAAAACAAAAAATTATAATTTAAAACAAATTAAATATATAGTTTTTGAATTCAAGTCACATTAATGAAATTAATTTCAAATTTTAGTTACGGAGATTTGATATATATATTTTTTATGCATATATTGTAACAACCTCTTTTTTAGGAGCATATATATTGTTACAACATAAATTTATTGGCTGTGAAAAGTAAATTTACCTAGTATTATTCTATTTGTGTTTCTTTTTCTCGTTCTTTTCATGTTCATTCAATAGCACGAGAAACTTCTCGGCTACATCGCATTGTTCAGTTTCAGCTTCAGCCATGGCGGCTTAGTCTAATTCAAAATCCAAAACCCAAAACCCAATAATCATTTTTTCTAACCCCTTTCGCTTTACCAGTGCAAATGGCATCGTCACTCGCCCTCCGATTCAGATCCCATCTCCTTCGCACCGCCTCACTCCTCCCCTCTGCCCTCCGCCGCCCTCAATTCCAGCCCTCGCCGCCCCTCCTCTCAGACCACCGTCTCCTCTCCACGGCGCGCCGCGCGGCGCCACGCCCGCGGAAGTCGGTCGACATCGGTGCGCGCGCCCGGCAGCTCCAGACGCGGCGCCTCTGGACCTACGCTCTGACCTTCAGCGGCCTCGCGGGGTTCGTGGTGATCGTGCTCAACAACTTCCAAGACCAATTGGTGTTCTACATCACTCCCACCGACGCGCTTGAAAAGTACGCGACCAACCCCACCAAGGCGCGGTTCCGGCTGGGAGGTTTGGTCCTTGAAGGCAGCGTGGTTTACCCGAAGTCGAAGCCGGAGGTGGAGTTCGTCATCACCGATCTCATCACTGACATCGTGGTCCGGTACGAGGGGTCCTTGCCGGATTTGTTCAGGGAAGGGCATTCCGTGGTGGTGGAAGGGATCGTGCAACCGTTCACGGAGGAGATCAAGAAGGAGGTGTCGACGAATAACGTGTCCGAGAAGGCGAGGAGATTAGAGTGTTATTTTTCTGCCGCGGAGGTTCTCGCTAAGCACGACGAGAAGTATATGCCGAAAGAAGTTGCCGCTGCTATTGAGAAGAATAAGAAGATTATTGACGAAGCTGCCGCCGCCGGCGTAGCGGCGGAGGCACCCAAGACAGCTTAGATGGATATTTCACGGTATTGATCAATTTTTTATATTACAGATAGAGTGTTGCCATTTTTTAGGGATGTGGATGGATTATTTAACCACAGGATGAGAATCTTTATAGTGTAATAATTAGGATGGAATACGGATAAAGCAGAGGAATTTTGATTGTTTATTACATGAGGCAATTGTTTCCTGATGTTGTAATGCATTATTGTGCAATTATGTTTCTTAATAATTGTTTAACCCAATGATACTGTAGTAGCTCCTTTTAAACTTTGCTCTGAAAATGGTTTTAGTCACTGATGGTTGTATAAAATGGGTAACATGTTTGGTCTGGACTGGGGTTTAACGTTGTGCCCTTGGATTGATGTGGTTTAACACTGGTAATGGATTTGTGCTTTCAAGCCCTGCCTGTTAGAGAGTTGTCTCAGAAGTGCATCTATTTCTGCTAAGCTGAAGTTTATAGAGTGTTTTAGGTCATGGTGTGAATGGCTGGCAGTGGTGTTTAAAATTTTGAGAGTATCTACTTACTTTGTGGGATCTTGGACTTATTTTGGTAATTTTAACCTATTGCAATTTAGAAATTTGAATTCCATTTGGGGCTCAAGTGCTTAACCTTAGTAAATGTGTGTTTTGACAGAGTTTATTTATGGACAGAGGCCTGACTTCAGTTTTGCAGGTCTTAGCGTGTAAGAGCTTTTACTTTGTAGGATCCAAGTTGTTTCTGGAGTATATATATAGTGTATAGCAGTACAAGGCATCCTAGTTGGGTAAATAACCTTTGTATGCAGGAAAAGAGATAAGAGAAAGGGTGTGCTATGTTAAAAGATGTAACCGTGGTTAAGTATTCAAATTTCAAAGCATCCGCTATAACATCGATATCTACTTCCTTGTTATTTTAATTTTCCATCTTGTACTCTGAATGACTACGATAAAAAGAGAATGAGGGCTCCAAAAGAATAGGTCACGAATGAACGAACGGGGGCAACTGGGAAACCTTATAGCAATGCATTTGACTTTGAATAGTTCTGCGATGGACCATATTCAGTGTATGTATCTAAGAAGCATTGATATTTCACTGATACTTTTCCTATGCCTTTGGATGCTTCTATCTTGTATCTTTCAATCATTTCTAAACTTCTATACAGATACAAAATTGGATGCTTCAATTAGATAAATAGTGGCACTAACTGCATCTATACTGAGTAGTGCTAATTTGCAAAAACACTGATATCTGTATTATAATTTAGCTTTTGTGTTTTTTTGTATGTAGTATATCAGTTTTCATGTAACGTAGAGGTACTTGTTATGGTCTCTAGTCCTAGTGTCTTTACTTCCTCGTTGTTTTATAGTCTAATGGAGATACCATCGTACTACAGTCCCTGTTACACCCTTATATTCTCCACTACTTAGGCCTACATCAGTGATCAGTTCATTTCACTCTGCTTCGCAAAACGTGACGAGCAGTTTATACTATACCACATGCACCTCGCTACTTTGCAAGCCTGCATAACTTTTTCTAGCTTGTTTTTTTAGATGTAGCACTCGCAGTAAAATGCAAGTCGGACGGAATAAGATTTTTTGTTCGAAAAGTATAAACTTTGCGAGTCGGATGGAATATAAGATTTTTTTGTTCAAAAAGGTATAATGGAGATTTAAGTTATAGTATGGCAATTTAGGGGACAGAAAAAGTCACCTAATGATGACTTGCATCTCATCACTTCCTTGCACAAATGATGAAAACCCCCAAAAAAACTGTACTGCTGAAATTCAGGATAAAGCTTTAAGCTTAGAAGTTCAGACAAAAAGCAGAAAACTACTGACCGAATGCAGTTTTCTTGATAAGGAAAACATGATGCATCAGCCTAACGAGTTTCACAGAAAAAATTAAGAGGAACTGTGTCCACAACAGTTAGACAGCAACGACAATTATTTTAAAACAAGTTCCTTAAAATCGGTGACCTTTAAGAAACAAGTGTTATAGAAAGGAGTTCTCTCACCATCAAGATTTTGATTAGTATTTTAGGATGTTAATCATTAAACAAACCGAGTCACAAGACAACCATCAAATGTTTTGTGTGATGAAAAATGACTCACATTCCATACAATACTACGAATCAAATTGGCCGAACCATTTAACTCTACGTTTACAACATATATGCATGCATATCTTTCAATGATAAGAAACTACTCAAAACTAATAACATCCTATAACCATGCCAAGAAAGATATCGTGGCCAAAATCACCACAACCGTTTGCATCGACTTGGTTGTTCTACCAATATAAGCATTGTTTGCATTATTATTATTTTGAGACTGCTGGTTGTCGGAGGGTGTTTCTGTCGCAGGTGGGGGTGGAGAAATGGGAGGGACATCACAAGTGCCAAACGTAGCGTTTGCCTGCATATCATTGATGCACAGTTAAATACTAGGATAGTTGAGAGCTACGTTTGAAGGATGCAACATTACTAGACTTTAATACTTTAATCTCTCTACATTTCGCAATATAGGATCAATTTCGTTACTTTACATAGGTATAAACGCAGTAGTAAGTAGTAACTACACGAGTTGAAAGATAGTCGAAAGCAAACCTTGCAATAGGCAATGTTGTCACACCCACAAGTGAGATGGCCGTTTGCTTCATCAACTGCTTCTGATGTTCCTCCGCCATCACTCCTCTTTAAAACATCATTATTATCATCAATAGATTACAAAGGTTTTTTTAGGCTAAGTGGAGAGTAATTAAGGATTAGACAGATGAGTGATTTGATAAAAAGTTAGACAAGTACCTGGTAATAATCAACAGCAATGAAATTTGCCCAACGATTGTCGGCTGCATCATGACAAGTCTTCATCATGGCAAGTAGTGGAGCTGAATTGTCAGCACAGGCTTGAGATCGATTAGGAGCAGAATGAAAATAGTTGACCAATACTAACGATCTAGACTTTGTGTTCATTGCAGGTGATTCTGCACGGCTTGGACAAGAGCCTGCTTTCATCCCATCATCTCCATCTGTAATTCCCACACATAACCATGATTAATAAACATAAGTATATGATAAATTCATCTCTAGTACTTCTGTGTCAAAGTGCAGAAGTAAAACATGTTTCAAACGAAAATGCAGAGGCAGGTAGGGAACTAACATTGGTTTTCTACAACGTATTTCCACTGATAAGCAATGCCCTCGGAAGCTTCCTTGGCTGATTTGGAGGTGAAGACCACTAGACGCTGATTCTTCTGAACCATGTCATCCACAGTTGGCCAATCTCCACCGTTCTTGGGCATGCGAGACACTGGGAACAAGTACTTGCTCAGCCCTGAAGCTTTGAACACGTTCGTTAGGCCCTGAGAGGATTTCACGTAGTCCTCAATGAAGATGGTGATAATTTCAGATGGATTTGCATCTAGAAATGACCTCATGTCTTTAAGCACGTTTATGGCTGGTTGCTGCACATTCATATGGACATTTCAATGTTACTACACAACAAATATTTTCGACCAAGCTTCTATGTCGCACATTATAAATTGAACAAAGCAGAGTCACTTTCCAAGCACTTACAAATGCAGTGAAGTTGTAACATGTGCCTTGGGCGGAGTGACATAACCATACGTCGTTTTGGAAATCATACATATCTAACATAAATCCTCTGACGCCGTTCTGTCGTAGATCCAATAAAAAATCAAAAAGCAAAGAATTGTGAATCAAATTATAAAGTATGGTAAAACATCGACATTAAACTACATTTTTATAGTGTTAGTGCTTTGTTTTAAAATACATCCCTAATTTTAAAGGAACAAAATTAGAGTTGGATTTTACGAATTTGAGATTCACATATTGTTTTCTTTAATTCATCAAGATCTTTATAATTTAAATGGTCGAATAATTCATATGGTTTATATTACGTTGTTAATGTGATTAATTCATTCGTCACTTCAGCAACTAAACTTAAAAGGTACTACTTGTTTGATAAAAAATTGCCTACCCCTCCAAGACTTTTTTTTCTTTCTTTTTCTTAAAGAAAAGGTCAAAAAGACAAGACAGCTATTGTATGTTTGAGTTATTATTATACACTGACCATGTGAGTTTTCCAAACGAAAAGGGCCACTGTGTTTAAAAGTTACAAAATTAATTCTACACGATTTAATAAAAATATGATTGAGATTAATATTAGTTCTCATTTCAATCGCATATAAAATTTTAAAATTTTGTTAAAATCGATACTGCCATAAGCAAATAAGCACTTAAGCATCCGTTTGTTTATGCAGGAAAACTGAGTGCCAGTGATTTATTTTCTAACAGGCAAACGGTTGATGAGAATACCCATTCCCAAAGTAAGCTCAATAAAATATTTGATGTTTAATTTATATTTATAGAATACAACTTCATAATTTATATAATACAAGTTGATAACTTTATCCAACAACTACTAACGCGTTTGGATTCTCTGCTATACCAGTTAAAAAATGTTTATTCACATGGGAAACAAATGCAAACAAAGACAAAAGCAATAAAGGAATGGAACCCGCCCAATGCATGTCGATATATCTAGGAATTGAATAGTCCTCGCAAAAAGCATCAATTCCTTTCAAAACAATTTTTGTTCGTTTGAACGAAGAGAAAAAAAAAATGTTAAGATTACAACTTTTAAAAATAAGCCTCTTAAAATAAATTTAAAACAGTTTTTATGAATTTTTTTTGAAAGAAATGTGTTAACAATATAATTCGTGTCAATTTTTTGGTGTATTTTTAATAAAGAAATTAAATAAATTTCTTCATTACGACCCTCCAAAATATCTTTAAATAAAATCTTTAAAATATTTAGAATTAATTATACATTTTACTTCTCAATAATAATAATATTATTATTTTCTGAGCTTTACCACGTAGATTTTTTTTTTTTAATGTATCTTCATTTTTAATTTTTAGAAACTTTACAAAACCCGTTAAATTTCCAACATATTAATGATGTATCCCAAAAGAATTAAGAAAAACTAAAACAACGTAATTTTGGCGTCAATTTCTACAAAACAATCTTGTTAACTTTGTTTTATTTTTTATAACAAGTCATTACTTCACTAGAAATCTAAGTATGGATAAAATATGAAATAAAAAAACATAAACAATAAAATTCACAAAATGATTAATAGTGTATTGATAAAATATAAAATTGAGGTAATTATTCAAAATTTCTTAATAAGTATTTATAGCAAACTTATATATACGCAATTACCCTTTGGGAATTGCGAAACCCAAAAAGATACCCTTTGAAAATTGCGAGCATAATAATCCTTTTCTTGGTTGTCCTACGCCATATTCCGAGTTTACTAATTAATCAATAAATTAATACCTGTTAAGTAGAATATATGTTTCAATCCTTGAGCAATTAGCAACCGCACGCAAATAATCGCTATTCTCCGTTTTGTTTAATCCATTGCTGCACATAAAACTATTCCCTATTCCCATTTCCAGATTATTCTGAATAAAAAAACAGGGAAAGAGAATCTTACTTTGAGTTGTTCAGCCACAGTGTCATCTTGGTTCATCGGCGCTAAAATGACGGAGCCGGTGGCCGATCTAGCTCCGGCCAGGGCATAAGAATTATGAGTTGTGAGCCACGAATACCGGTTAAACGGCAATCCCTTCACCTGAACAGAATCCAAAATCCATAAAAACGTCGATTCGAACTCCGAAAGAGAAGAGCTGGGACAAGGACCTAACCTTAGAAGTGGGGCTCAAAGGTTGTATCCGCGAACATCTTGGTCGGGTATTTCCATTGGCAGGACATGTCTGGCAGCTGAGTCCCGTGTCGCATTTGTTGTCCGACCCGCAAGTTTCTCCGATCTGTTACATCGGACTCAGTCACAACAACATAAAAAATAATATGGTAAAAATTATTTAGGAATTCAGCATTTATTAGAAAACGACCTTGGAGGCGGAGGAACAGGTGAAGAGACAGAAAGCGATCAGCACAAGCTGCGGTCGTAAATCACGGATGCGAATGTTATTCTGCAGAAAATGAAGCATCATATGGATTTTCGATACACCCAGGGAAGTTGAAAGGATTCAGATAAAAGATGTGGCAATAATGTGAATATTTAATGTGAATGTAAATGTAACATAAGAAGGTTAACTAGGCATAGGACTTTTTGTTACCTTCATTCTGCTCTTCCCCTTTGAGAATGTTGTTCAGCAGAGAAATTTCCTTTTGCAGAGAAGAGGAAAGTTCTTACATGAATAAAAGGTCAGTGGAATGGGTAGAGGGAAGGTGAGGGTGGGAAACTAACGAGGTACTCTCTGACATCACACAACAACTGATTAGGTATACTACAGTGTCTCTCTCTATTCTATTCTCCTCTGTTACCTTTATCAATTCTCTTATTTCCTCTTTTTTTTTTCTTGGACGGATAAAACAATTTTCTTTTTCTAAAATTAGGTTTCAAACTCGTTTATTTGCTGAATTGAAAAAATGTTGAGAATAATAATTAATGCCTGGTTTATAAAAAAAAAAGGTAAAATGAAAGTTAAAAATATTTAGTTGAAGAAAAATAGAAATAAAAAATGATTATAGTATAAACACGATCTAACATAATCTAATACAGAACATTCAAGGCGAGTTAGCATTACCCTAAGGTTCAATTGACCACCTAGGAGAAGTCTCTGACTTTTGGTGTTTCTTTTTATTAGATATGTTACGGTTTGTTATAATTTTCATATTTGGAGATTGATTTGGTTTATTCAATTTGATTGTTATCTAAAAGTTTGTTAAACTAAACATAATTAGATTTTTCCTACCATGAAGTAATATAATTTTGATTCAATCTCCCTAATATAATTATTGAGTACAAAACATCGTGAGACTTTTATTTCATAGGATGGAACGTCAATCCTTTGAAAATAGGACATAATGAAAATAAAATATAATATCTCTAAACACATTTTCCACGAGTTATTCGATAAAGTTTTTGTAGATTTTTATATTGCTTTTATTTTTTTTTTAACTTTTATTTCAATACAAAAGTTTTATAATATTTTTATTAATGTTTTATTTAACTGTTGGTAGGAATATATATTTTTAATATATAAAAAAATTATTCTTATTGTTTGAAATCTTATTTTGTGTTGTGTAGGTATACTTTAATAAAGAGATTTTTTAAAATTTCAAATCTTCATATTATGATTTAGTATATTACTTTTCCAATAGTGATACTGAAAAGACGAAACAATCTTTAAAATTAAAACAGAAGATAAAGATGAAATTACTATTAAAGAGTATGGAATCACATATTCTTCAAAATATAGGAAACATAATTCGATAAAAAAAAAGGATAAAATGAAGTAAAAGTTGAAATTGTTTGGTCCAAGAAAAATATAAATAAAAGATAAATAAAAAATAAAAAGGTAAAAAATAGATTAAAAAAAACAAGTAAAAAATAAAATAAAATATATTAACCAATCTGTTCATATTTAGTTTTTTTTCTTTCAATTTTCTCCATCAAACAATTGTCATTAAATTCGCCTGATTTATTTTCAAGTGGCCTTCTCTAACCCAAGAAACTAATGGTCCTGTAGTTGTTAATAATAATCAATGAGTGAGGAGGTCAATAATTGAATGAGCAAAACTTTAGAAGATTAAACATGTTGGATGGGTTGCCCTGTTAGCTGGTTCAAACATATTTAATTCTAGATTTTAATTTATAATACTAAAGTTCAAATATAAAACTTTACAAGAAATCTGCTTGAATCAGTCTATGCTGAACAAATCTCACTCAATAAAAAAGAAATAATATTAACAATATTGGTGACATCTTCTATCTTGATGTGATTAAAAAAATTAATTTTAATTCAGTCTCACGGTATTTGAATTGTAGGATACAATTAAAATACATTGACAATAATTTATCGTTTTATCTTCAAATTATAAATAAAACAATATAAAATACACTTCATTTTGAGATTAGTAAATACTATTAATTATTACTCAATGATTTGAAAATATTAACGTCAAACATCAAAGGCACACGTAAAGGAAAACCTGACGAATACGGATTGTGGTTGATAATATAATAAAATGCATTCAGATTTGCGTGGAACATTCCATGAACAAGAAACAATCGCGTGGAACATCGAAGTTCTTTGTATAGTTCAAAAACTAAATCACGACACGCATGTATTTTTATTTTACTATATATATAATATTAGATATTAGATTAGGTGTATAACTATCTGAATTACTACGTAAATAAACAAAAATTAAAAAAAGTGAAACATCATTTCCTGGGACATTCAGAAAAGTGAAAGGACACAATGTGTCAATATCTGAAGCTAATGTTAATAGACAGATACAGATACATTACTACTAAATTGGAAGGGATGTCTCTGTATATGCCACTTCATTTTCTTAATTAAAACGAAAGGTTATAAACTTGTGTAATTTCAAACTTTGCTCTCACTTTAATCAATATTCAAAGCTCTGAATAGTCATATGGAGAATATTTTAACACTTCTAACTGAAGCAAGAATAGTTCAAAGCATGCTTGTCTCATAATGCCAATGAAGAATTTTTTTAAGAAAAATGAGAGAATAGTTCAGGCATAAACTGACAAAAAGTGATGGGTATCTGCAGCGGAAATAATATAATGGACTACCAACCAAACAATATGAAAGCTCCCTGAATGCAGTCAATCAACCAAATAATATCCAATATGCAATAAAAAAAAATAGCAGAGAAAACAACACCAATATCTAACGTGGGAAAAACCTCTCAAAAGAGATTAAAAAACCCACGGAACGGTAAATGTTCCACTAATACCAAATCAACAGATACAATAGGTCTTTCTAAACTTAATCATAGAGCATATCAATAAACTCTTCCTAATCCTCAAGTGGTCACCAACAATGGCCCAAATCAACAATTAGGAATTTAACAAAGTAAGAGTCAATAATCTCTTTACTCAAGAATGCTCTCTGTTCCCGAATTTTCTGCAATTCAACTACAGCTCCAATCTCAAATCGCACCGAACAGAATGAAGCAGCATGAGTCACAAAGCTCCAGTAAAAATTTCAGGGCAATCAGAGATATTTTCACCGTTGGATCGTTGAAACAACAAGTATTCACGCTGGTAGAAATTTGTTGCGGTTAGCAGCACTTCACAGAATTTCGGGCTCTTCTGCAGAACTCCGATGAGCAATCCCACCGAAAAAAATGAAGAAAGATAAGAGAGTAACCTCCGGCTAAAATTTCAGCTTGATCGGACAAAGTTTCACCGTCGGATCGTTAGAACATCCAAGGCTGTTCTTTGTGAAAACGAAAACTGTTTTAACCTCACTCTCACTTCTTCACTCTAGATTTCGAAAAAATTGGAGGGAGAAGGGAGGCAACAACTACCATAAAGAAACATTTCATTTGTTGCCCTAATTGGAGTTGGGTCATTTGGGTTATTGGGCCTCAATTAGAGAGAACCCAGCCCAACAAATCTCCCCCTTCTCGAGACAAGTTCTTCCTTCACCCTAATAGGTTCTTGCTGCACCCTAATAAAAAAATTCCATACCGCAAATGCCCTTGTATAACAACCGAATGACACTTCCATCCTGTTGTCATTTGAAAAAAATTGACAACTGGATGGAGGTGTCATCTGGTTTTCATTTCCAAATCAACATGATAACCGGATGAAACTCATCCGGTTCTCATAGTCCAAATCGAAAACGGATTAATTTTTCAATTTGGATTATGAGAACTGGATGAGTTTCATCCGGTTATCATTTTGATTTGGAAATGAGAACCGGATGGCACCCCCATCCGGTTGTCATTTGAAAAAAAATTAACAATCGGATGACACCTCCATCCGGTTATCATATAAGGGTAATTGCGGTACAAATTTTTTTTATTAGGGTGCAGGAAGAACTCATCTCTAGGTTGAGGCCCTCACCAATCCAGCGATGGAGCAACATAATTCATGCTTTTATCTAGGCAACGCCTTTGTCATCATATCAGCACCATTATCATCAGTATGAACTTTTTCCAATTCCATCAGTTTGGAATTCAATACATCTCGTATCCAATGATACCTAACATCAATGTGTTTAGACCG
>Ga0209489_109056_pt1 | contig 12839 bp, 13 predicted proteins | sample SiratrowhiteBW_FD_187527 | JGI IMG/M metagenome (GOLD analysis project Ga0209489, IMG submission 187527) | Root nodule microbial communities of legume samples collected from California, USA - Siratro white BW (SPAdes) (version 2) | ecosystem: Host-associated > Plants > Roots > Nodule | place... | reverse complement strand
CTTTTATCATTATTATTATTTCAAGAATACTTAAACTAATAAATATATTTTTATGTTATTATTGATTTTTATTTCTTTTTATTTTTATCATTATGCTTTAATTTAAAAGATTACCCGGACAAAATCAGGTGTTGACAGTCATGGACTCTTCATCTCTCCTTCATGCTCAATTGGGACATCCTAGTCTTGCCAATATACAACAACTTGCTCCAAGTTTATCCAAGTTGTCCAGTTTGACTTGTGAGTCGTGTCTTTTAGGAAAGCATAGTTGTAGTTCTTTTCCTAGTAGTGTCTCCCAACGTACTTTGTCCCCTTTTTTCCTTAGGTCACTCTGACATTTGGGGACCAAATCGTGTTAAGTCTAATTTATGATTTCAGTATTTTGTTACTTTTATTGATGATTATTCAAGATGTACCTGGTTATTTTTAATGAAAAATTATTCTAAGTTGTTTTCAATATTTCAATCTTTTTTAATGAAATTAAAAATCAATTTGGTGTTTCATTTCGAATCTTACGGAGTGATAATGCTCGTGAGTATCTTTCTCAGTCTTTTACCACTTTTATGAAATCTCATGGCATTCTTCACTAAACCTCTTATGCTTATACACCTCAACAAAATGGGATGGCTGAGCACAAAAATAGACATCTTGTTGAAACTACTCGTACTCTTTTAATTCATGGTGGGGTTCCTCAATGTTTTTGGGGTATACTATTCTTAGTGTATGTTATCTTATTAATCGTGTGTCATCTTCAGTTTTAGAAAATAAAATTCCTCACTCTATTTTGTTTCATGAGTCTCTGCATCTCTTACCCCCTAAAGTTTTTGAGTCTACATGCTTTGTTCACAATTTTAGTCCTGGGCTTTATAAATTATTTGCTCGGTCACATGAATGTGTCTTTTTAGGATTCACTAGATATCAAAAAGGATATAAATGTTTTTCACCCTCACTTAATCATTATTTCATTTTTGCAGATGTTACCTTTACTGAATCTTCTTTTTTTATTTTAAGTTTTTATCTTTTCCTCTTGCGTCTTCATCTAATCAAATACATATTCTAGTTGTTTGTGATTCTCTTGTCATGTCTAATGTACCTATTGAGTTGCCTCCTTCACTACCTCTTAAGGTTTATAGTTGTCGTCAAACTTCCCAACGTCCACCAAGTGATTGTCTTCTGGTGCCAGATCTTCCACCCCCTCCGACTCCGACAGTTGAAACTAATCTTCCCGTTGTCATTCATAAATGTATATGTTCTACTCGTAATCCCTCTCCACATTATACTTCCTTGAGTTATCATCGACTATCTCAATCTTTTATGCTTGCATTTCATCCATTTCTTCATGTCAATTCCAAAATCTGTAGGTGATGCTTTAGCCCATCCTGGTTGGTGTCAAGCTATGCTTGATGAACTCAGTGCTCTTCAAAACAATAGAACTTGGGAACTCGTTTCTTTACCCTCTGGAAAATCTGTTGTTGGTTGCAGGTAGGTCTTTATTATCAAAGTTGGTCCAGATGGCACTATTGATTGTCTCAAAGCTAGTCTTGTGACTAAAGGCTACACCCAAATTTTTGGTTTGGACTATAGTGATAGTTTTTCTCCAGTGGCAAAAATGGCATATGTTTGCCTATTTATAGCCATGACAACTCTTCAAAGATGGCCTCTTTATCAACTAGATGTCAAAAATGTTTTTCTTAATGAGGATTTGCAGGAAGAAATTTATATGGACCAACCTCTAGGTTTTGTTGCTCAGGGGGAGTCTTCTGGATTGGTATGTCATCTCCGCAAATCTTTATATGGTCTCAAACAGTCTCCCAGGGCCTGGTTTGGAAAGTTTAGTAGTGTTGTTAAAGAATTTGGTATGACTTGCATTGAGGTAGATCATTCAATTTTTTATCACCATTTGAATACTGGGTGTATCTATCTAGTTGTATATGTTAATGACATTGTTCTTACAGGTAGTGATCACCATGGCATTTCTCAACTTAAATAGCATATTTGTCGTCATTTTCCAACCAAAGATCTTGGTAAACTTAGATATTTTTTGGGGATTGAGGTAGCACAATCCAATAATTATATTGTTATCTCTCAAAGAAAGTATGCATTGGATCTTTTGAAGAAACTGGGTTAATGAATTCTAAATCTGTTGACACACCCATGTACTCTAATGTCAAACTTCTACCTAGTCAGGGGGAGTTCCTCTTAGATATTGAGAAGTATAGAAGATTAGTTGGAAAACTGGACTATCTTACTATTACTCGTCCTGATATTTCTTTTGCAGTTAGTGTGGTAAGTCAATTCCTTAGCTCTCCATGTGTTGATCATTTGAATGCAGTTACTCATATATTGAAATACATTAAAGGTTCTCCTAGAAAAGGCCTGCTATTAGTCATAATGACCATACTAGAGTTGTATGTTATATAGATGCGGATTGGGCAGGGTCTCCATCGGATAGAAGATCTACTTCCGAATATTGTGTTTCTATTGGTGGTAATTTGATATCTTGGAAGAGTAAGAAACAACATGTTGTGGCAAGATCTAGTGTCAAAGTTGAATATAGAGTCATGACCTTAGCTGCCTGCGAACTTATTTGGCTTAGACAGTTACTGAAAGAATTGCAATTTGGAGAGGTCACTCAAATGACACTCTTATGTGATAATCAGACTGTTCTTCATATTAGCTCAAATCTCGTCTTTCACAAGAGGACTAAACATATTGAAATTGATTGTCATTTTGTTCGAAAAAAAAATTATATCTGTAGACATCAAGACTGAGTTTGTTAATTCAAATGATCAATTAGCATACATTTTCACCAAATCTTTAAGGGGGGCCAGGATTGATTATATTTGTAACAAGCTTGGTGCATACAATTTATATGCACCAACTTAAGGAGGAGTGTTGAATATAATGGGCTTAGCCCATGTTCTTTGTTATTTTGTTACTATTTTTGTTACTTTTATTGCCTATAAATAAACAATCCTTTGTGTGTATTTTTACACAAGGGAATTAACCCTATGCCTACTTATCTTTATTTTAATAGTCTATGTTGTCATATAAAATATCACAAAGGTTGTTAACTAGAGAGGGCAACTTTTTTCAACTTATACAAGGTTTAAACACTCTTTTAATTTGCTGATGAACACAACAATGTTCTTTCTTGTATTAAGACTTTTTGTCACCATCCACACTTCTTTTATTTAACAAGATCTTCCGTATGTATAGTTTGGAATAAAATAGTCATTTCACATCTTTTGTAACTATTACTCAGGTCATTTTTTATATTGCTTCTTCTTGCGTATAGGTCTTTGAGGCTTCAAGATGCATTAAGTGCTCTTGACAAGCATTGAACGCTAAGGCTTCTTTGCCAACACTTCTAAAGCATGACGGAGCTTTACAGGCCTGGCTAGGTGGCATCTTTCCACCTTTGTGCTAAGTGTAGAGCTTGACACAACTGACTGACTTTGTAGCAATGACATCTTTCCTTTTATAGACAAGTTGTTTGCATGAAGCATCTTTCAACATGTTCTGCAAAAAATATTTGATGTTGACAATGCATTTTGTGAGATCTGCTTGAAAGATTGAATAAGTTGTAATTCCTACAAACGTAAAATAAAAATTTATTAAAGTTTGAAGTGCTTAAGGTTTGTGTCTTGTCAAACAAAGTATAATTGCCTGTGTTTGTACAAGCAAAATCAAACGATGCAAGTGCACAATATTTGTGTTTGACATGATCTAATAAAATATAAAATTATATTTTGTACTTTAGTTGTTTAAGCACACATTTAAAATCAAACAAAAAGTATGTTGAACTTGGATCTAACAATAACAAAAGCTAAAATTAAGAATTTAATCGATTAAAAACTCATTTTTATTCGATTTAAAATATAGCTAAATGGCCATATTTGAGTTTTAAGTGATTTTTGTAGGTGCAATTGACTTTAAAAGGTGGGGTTGAATGGAGTCTAAATTATTTTCACAGTAGATAAAGATAGATTGTTTAATAGATTATCTATTAGATTGTCTAACAGAATCGTCTAAGTAGACCATCTATCTGATTGTCTAATAAGAATAATAGAGTAAAAAACAAGTTCGATTAACAACAAGAGTAACAAGAGAAATACTTAAACTGAATACTTAAGATTTTCAATTATTCAAATTATTTATATTAAAAAGATTTAGAGATATTCACAATATATTCAAAAAAATATTTGCAATATATTAAAAAGATGTTTGCAAGATTTAAATTAAACAATTCTGTTTATGAAAAGACAAATTTTAGAGAGATAAAAAAAATGTGGTCCACACAATATGATAGGTAGATTGAAATCTTTTCATTTTTTGATACAATAAATATGTGATTGAATATATATATATATATAACATGGTTAAATCATAAATAAGAAATATCATTCAAATCACAAATAAAACATTAAATATAAATTTTGTTATGCAATCAATTAGTCTTATCAGATTGTCTATGGTCAATATATATTATAGACACTTATGGTCTGTTTGTTTGAACATACGGATTTGAGGGAACGATGATTTGCAACGAAAGTTGCAATTTCGATAAATTAAAAAATAAGAAAAGTATACACCACGTCTACTTTTTCTTTCCTCGCATTTTAACGAAGATTTGCAAGGATGGAATGTTTTTCTTTAAATAATTAATCTTATTAATATTTATATTTATATTATAATAACATATTATATTATATAATATAATAATAATACTTATTAAAATAATAATAAATTTAAGAAAATTATAAAATAATAATAGATATAATAATAAAATATTAATGAAAATAAAATATTAATAATAAATTTATAAAATAATAATAAAAATAACATAATTATAAAAATAATTATATTTAATTTTAAATTAATTTTAATTATAATTTCATCCATTAAAATTTTATTTTATTAATTATACCTATCACATAATTCATAATTTTTTATAAATTTTTCCTTTTTTTCTCATCATCGATCTTTTCATTCAAACGACCTAACTTTTCACACACTTTCCTTTCAAATCCACTCAAATCTATTTTCTCAAATCTACTCTTTCAACCAAACACAACCTTAGAGGATCTATCTATTTTGTATTGCAGTTATAAAAACATTGTTTGAACATTTAAAATAAAAATAAATTATTCAGTTAATTTTTGTTATCATAAAAACATAAACTTAAACTTTATACATGATTTTCTAATCATTAAACTATTTAATGGGTCACAAATGGTATAGTATTTCAACAAATTGTTTAAGGACTTAACATATAATTTAGGAACTTGACAAATTGTCTATACAATGTGAATTATCTAAACGAGTCCTAAGTTGGAGAAATTATTTCTTTTACAAAAGTTAAAATTTAAGTCATCCAAAATTAGTGTTTGTATTTATTAAAAAAATACTTAATTTAAGAAATTAATAAAATTTCAAATTTTTAAATGCTAGTTTCATTTGATTATTTTAAAAACAAACATTTTTATTAGCAAATTCTATATGTTTGTTGAATAAGTATTTTTTATAACATTTTTTTTAAGTTTTGTCAACATCCGATTTTGTCCGGGTAATATTTTAAATTAAAACATAATAATAAAAAAATAAAAATGAATAATAATATAAAAATATATTTATTAGTTTAAGTTTTCTTAAAAAATAATAATAATAATAAAATAAAAATTAAATTTTTCCATTAAAAAAAATGACTAAAAAAAAAGAAAAGGTGATGATTTTAAAAAATAAAATAAATAATTAATAATAATAGAAAAACGAAAATAACAAAAAAATAATAATAAAATAAAAATATATAAAAATTAAAACAACAGAATTTGAATTTTTAAAAAAAATATTAAATAATAAATAAATATAACAGTAAAAATAACTGCTTTCAAACTTGATTTGCAAGTTTTTTTAAAAAATATATAAATAAAACAAATAATAAATAAGATAGTAAAGAAAGAGTCAACTCTCTAACTTCTCACTGCCTAACTCCACGTAATGTTTTCTAAAAAATAATAATAAATTGTGAAACTGCTCAAAACAACTCACGTTCTCCACTTCATAAAAATAAAATTAAAAAGAATAAATTGTTACCGTTGGAAAATGGCTTAAGTCTCATTCCTGAGTAGATTCATTTTGGATATTAATTTTGAAAAAAATAAATAAGGAGAATAGGTCAAAAGTGATAACGGTTGAGAACCACCTGGATTTGAAAAAAAAAGGAGGATAATAAAAAGGGAGACACACACGTTGGAGGGGGGATCATTTTTGGAACACGTATACTGAGAAAGGAAAAGGGAGAACGGGAAAGAGAAAAAGGAGAGATCAGAAGTTACATTGAGAAGAGAAAAGAGTACGCAAGTATGTTTTCTTTTACAAAAGTTGCTTTTACTCTTATATTTGGTATCATGCATTTTAAAGCTTTACCTCGCACCCACTTCACAAAAAAATAAAAAATTACTACATGCATAGCATCCTACCATTATCACACTCATTCCCTCATCAACACACCTTCACCACGAAACCACAGCCACCACCACACCACTTGCAAATCCATCATGCATAGCAAGTTCTAAAACCTCCTCATCACCACCTTTCATTCTAATCTCACACCCTGGTGGAGCCTCGACCGAAACCCCCATCAACACCCATGTCATTCAACTGAACCCCATGCATCTCCCACTATTCATCAACTCTTAACCTCCCAAAGAAACCACCTTCGCTCCACCCTTCCACTTCGTTCATCACGTCAATCGTGCACTTCCAGCACCTTCCGCTTCGCATTATCACGAGCCACCACAGATCTTCCATGCCCCAAGTCATCCTCCACCCTGGCTACCACCTCCCTGCACTACCATGCCACCAAAATGTCGCCTCTGACTCCCTCCACGAGACCATTGTCAAGGTTGTGGACTTTCTCACCACCATGGCTATGCCCATGGGACTCTCGGACCGCCTCTCAGTCATGAAGTCCGCCAGCACCTCTTGCTCGACTCCAAACTGCACCATCAAGGCCTTGGAGTCTGCCACCACCTTGTGTCCCTTCCACCACCTTGCGTCCTCTATGCAATCAAGACTGCACCAAAATGCTAAGCTTCCCGTGTCTCCAAACACCCACCATGCATTCCACCATGCGTCTACCTCCAGCACCTTCCACATACACCTCAACTTCAGACGTTTCTCTCTGCCAAATAACCATTGCCGAAACCAAAACCCTACAACGAGACTTTGCAACGGCCTAAGGGTTAAGCGAAGAGAAAGAAGAACTTCAAAATGCCGAAATAGACAAGTTACGCTATCGAAGATGAAGAAGATGAAGAAGAGGGTTATGGCGATGCCAACAAATCCTTTTTTGGCTCCTTCTGATGGAACCTCTTTCCATTCAGATTCCTTCCTACAGCTTAATTTGTCTCGTCCTTTGCTCCGGGCTTGTGAGGCACTGAGGTATGCTAAACCAATGCCAAATCAGGCAGCATGTATTCCATTGGCATTGTCTGGTCGTGATATATGCGGTAATACCATTACCAGATCAGGGAAGACAACTGCATTTGCACCTCCCACGCTAGAGAGGTTGTTGTTCCGACCAAAACGCATGCGTGCAGCAAAGGTGCAAGAGGTTGATTCGAGATCAATGCCAGACATTGTTGTGGCTACTCCAGGACGCATGATTGACCATTTGCGAAATGCTAGGTCTGTTGATTTGGATGATCTTGCTGTTCTAATCCTTGATGAAGCAGATTGTTTTTTCGGAGCTTGGATTTAGGGCTGAAAAATCAAGAACTTGTTCGTTTGTGTCCCAAAAAAGGGCAGACTACGTTGTTTTCAGCGACAATGACTGAGGAGATTGAAAGAGCAGTTATTAACTGTGACGGTGATCTTGATAAGGCTGCTGAAATCTTGAGAGAGTTTTCCTCTCATACAGCACAACAATGTCTGCGGAGAGAGAGAGAGACCCAGGTTTTCATCACCAAGCTCTCTGAGCAGGCTGAGAGATATGAAGAAATGGTTGAATGCATGAAGGCAATTGCGAAGCTTAACCTAGAACCGACCGTGGCTACTGTTTTCCTGTTCTTCCTTTTGTCCTTTCTTTCATCCTGCTCCTGCCCTACTACTTCAGACATCTCTGCTTCCAATGCTAGGAGTGCTTCTATTGGAGTTTTCCAGTCTAACAGTGGTAATGTTCCATTATTGGTAAAGAAGCAGTCTGGCAGCATTATTGCTTCCTTGTCAACAAGGAAGGAGGATGTTAAGTGGGTGAAGGATCAAATCCGAATGGATGGGCTTCATATGCAAGACAATGTGTTTCGCAAGGGTATTAACCCTCGCACTAGGACTCAACAACTTGAGGATCTGGGACAATTTAAGGGCATATCTCACTACGAGAAGCCTGGATCAGATAATCACACCGCCTTCGCCAGCCATGCCTCCCTCTCCCTCGAAACCGAACCTGCATGCGTTGCCTTCAAAGCAGCCGATTGCCTCCACAAACCCTAAATGGTTTCTAATTAGTGGGGGTGCTCTCTGCACCCCACTTGTTTGAGCCTGCACCTGCACCTTTACTCAATTCCCAGAGTACCCTTGGCTATAGGTTGGGTTTTTGGTTGGTGGAGCTACTTCCTGCACCTCCATTAATTAAGACTACATCCATACCCCTCTCAATTACAAAACTATCCCCACAAATGCCCAAAAAGAGAAAACCACCACACACCATTTAAACCTCAGCTTTGCATTACTACGAAGTCATTCAATTACGTTCCATTTTTGCATACATGATCCCGCTTAAGCTGAAGTGTCAATTCTATGTTTCATATAACTGTTGCATGTTAATTTGATATACACCGTTTCTCAAAGCCCAGGCTTTAAACCTGGCACCGTTTCTTAAAGCCCAGGCTTCAAACCTGGCACTGCTGCTATCCAAAGCCCAGGCCTTAAACCTGACACTATTTCACAAAGCCCAGGCTTCAAACCTGACACTGTTGCTATCCAAAGCCCAGGCCTTAAACCTGGCACTATTTCACAAAGCCCAGACTTTAAACCTAGCACTGTTTTAAAAGCTCAGGCTTTAAACCTGGCATTGTTCTAAAAGCCCAGGCTTTAAACCTGGCACTGCTATCCCAAAGCCCCGGCTTTAAACCTGGCATTAACGCCATTCACTTACTCTACTTTCAAACACAAGCTTTCTAAAGTTTCAAAATATCAAATCAACTAACAATTTTTATAATCAAAGAACTACGTAACCCTGATTCTCTATCCTCAATAGAGATACGTAGGAGCGAGGTCAAATCCTTGTCGGGATCCCTTTTCCAAAATATATATCTTTTCTGTTTGTTATTATTTGCATTTTTATTTCTTTTCTTAGAGAAAATAGATATTCAAAAAATCACACTCTTTTACTTCGTCTTAGGACGGACGTTGTGGGGGTGCTAATATCTTCCCCACACGTAACCGACTCCCGGACTCTAAATCCGTAAACTTGTCTTATCTTGTTTTTGATTTTTCATAATTTTTCCTAATAAACTATAGTGACGACTCCACTATTTTAAAAATTAATAAATTATTTTTGTTCGCCGTTTCCGTCGTGACCCGGTTGAGACAAGTTTAAAGAAATTATCCTAGTTATTTATAAGGGTTATTTCAAATTAAACAACTTAATAAAAAAATTATCATTGCATCACATGATTTATGGAAAATGGATAACTTTTTATTTTATAAATAAAAGACATTAGTATAGAACTCCTTTTAAGTATTAATATGTAGATTAAATGTATAACCAATAAAATTAAACCAAACATCCAGGGTGAAGTTTTATGCAACTATTTAAATTTAGGTGACATTATAAAATTTATGAATTTGAGATAAAAATATCTATTAAACAACCAATTAATTGATTTTCATTTATTAGATATATTATTTCTTTTATTTGTGAAAAACAAAAAACAATTGTTTGAATTTTGAACTTGTACAAACTCAAAACTGTTCATTAGAAAAAAAAAACCCCTTGTAATTTCGTAATTGAAAAACAAAAGGGAAAGTTGATTCAAGCGTTAAAACACAAGAATTCAAAGGATCCAGGTTCTGAGAAACTCTCTTGGCCCTCCTCCTCCGAAGCGTTAGGGTTTCCAGTTTCATTTTTTTTTTTCTCGCCATTGGCCATAAGTGGCATCTCCAAGTTAAAACGCCGCGTTTTTGAAACCACTATTTGACTCTGTTCTACAATTCGACAGAGTATCGCAATCAATTACTTCTCACTTCCGTTTCAGTGAACCGAAAGTTTGAAAAATATCGACATTACCGCGCGACAGACGGTACGGTGTTTCGGTCCTCTGTCACTGGATTTTATCCCTAGGGTTTTGTTGACAAATTTTGACTTGCCATTTTTGCAGCATTTTTGTTTATTTATTTTTTATTTCGAGAAATATTTTGGATGAATCGTGGTATTAAGTTGTTAAGATAACCCTCTGAACTGAGCTGAGGGTAATACTTTTTTTTTTTTTAATTTTGTTAGTTCCGTAGTGATTAGTTCAGAAGTTCCATTTTTTGCTTTCATTTTTTTTTTCGTTGAAGAATGTATACTTTAAATTATGCTAGCTTGACAATTTAGTAGTATTTTCTAACAATTTGATTTTAACTGTATGGGTAGAAATTTTGAGAGGAAAACAAAATGTCCATGGTTGATGAGCCGCTATATCCCATAGCAGTGCTTATAGATGAACTGAAAAATGATGACATTCAGCTGCGGTTGAACTCGATTAGGAAGCTATCTACGATTGCCCGGGCTCTTGGGGAGGAGCGAACGCGTAGGGAGTTGATACCCTTTTTGGGTGAGAACAATGATGATGATGACGAGGTACTTCTTGCAATGGCGGAAGAGTTGGGGGTGTTTGTTCCTTTTGTCGGGGGAGTGGAACATGCTCATGTGTTGCTCCCACCTTTGGAGACGCTTTGCACTGTTGAGGAAACTTGTGTGAGAGATAAAGCTGTGGAATCACTTTGTAGGATTGGATCACAAATGAGGGAAAGTGATTTGGTTGAGTATTTCATTCCTTTGGTGAAGGTCAGATTATATTGTTCCATCGATATGAATGCCTTTGTCATTACTATGTATTGATTGATTGTACTTTGTAGTTTTGTAAGTAACTTATATTGCTCTGCTGCATTTGCCTGAGTATCTAACACTCTGGTGGTATTAATTGGTTGCAATATGTCTTAAAGCATATTCATGAGTAATGATGTACTGTATAGCTACTGTTCAACATCCTGTTAATTTTTATTTATTTATTTTGTTTCAGAGGTTGGCAGCAGGTGAATGGTTCACTGCTCGAGTGTCTTCATGTGGGCTATTTCACATTGCTTACCCCAGTGCACCGGAAATGTCAAAGACAGAATTGAGATCAATATACAATCTGTTGTGTCAGGATGACATGCCTATGGTTAGAAGATCTGCTGCATCAAATCTTGGGAAGTTTGCTGCAACGGTTGAATACACTCATTTGAAGGCTGACACTATGTCAATTTTTGAGGATCTCACTAAGGATGGTAATTGAATACATATTTCTGATTCTTTCTAGATGCCTTGGCTTGTTTAGTAGATTCAATGATAATTTTTCCTTAATGCAAGTGGACCTTTTAAATATGTAATTAACTTTAAAACATGGTTCAGATCAAGACTCTATTAGATTGTTGGCTGTGGAGGCTTGTGCTGCACTTGGGAAGCTGCTGGAGCCACAAGATTGTGTTGCACATATACTACCGGTTATTGTCAACTTCTCACAGGTGCATTTTTAGGAGTGCAAAATACTATTAATGACATAATTATATTTATTTATTTATTTTTTCTGTTATACTAAAAACTATGTGCTTAACCTAGTGATGTTAAGTTTCTAAGATTTATGCTGCAAGTTTTCTTTTGAATTTTTTTGGAACCAAGAAATATTTATTTAAATTGGATAAAAAGAACAATGAATAGGAGAGAAATCTCTCCGCTAAGGGTTTCTCCTTCATAAAGGATTTCTTTGTTCTCAAAGAGCCAATGATATGAATCTGAGCTATCCTTCTTCCCCTATTCATATCTAACTAACCCCTCTATCCAACTAACTAACCCATTAATATTCTAACTATCTTACCAAACTTATCCTTCTCTCTATATCCTAATATGACACCCCTCCTAAAATCAATCTTGTCTTAGAATGGTGGAAGTTGAATTCCATCATCATCTTCATCACCATGATGCTCATCTGCCCTTCTTGAAAACATTGGAGAATGAAAAATAAGAAAAAGGCTTGAGAGATTGATTTCTCCCTTAGTTCCTTCAGGTGTGTGTGTATAGATACAAGTTCCTACATTAGATCGAATAACAAATAGTACATTCATTCCTTAAATGATTCAAAAAAGTCTTTGCATATCCATTTTCAAGAGCAACTTATAAATTATCAAAGAATTATAAAGACTTATCCCATATCAAGATGTGGAACTTACTCATGAAAGGAAGAAATGTTTTAAGAGGTATGTTAATGATATAGTTGTAAGGACACAAGTAAATATAGAATTTGCAAACTTTTCAGATATAAAAGAAGATTTTACCGATGTTGACTTTTTAAGGGATAGAGGTAAAATGGATGCAAAACCATGGTGGAACTAGATTGTTAGCTTATCTCTTGATGAACCAAATTTAGAAGTTGTACTTTTCAATAAGGATGAAATGTAGAAGTTTTATCTTTTGTTAGACTTTTTTATATAAATGTTTCTCATAATCACACTCTCTCACACACACACATATATATATATATATATATATATATATATATATATATATTTACTGTTGTGTCTCGTGTCTTATA
>Ga0209489_109055_pt1 | contig 12840 bp, 8 predicted proteins | sample SiratrowhiteBW_FD_187527 | JGI IMG/M metagenome (GOLD analysis project Ga0209489, IMG submission 187527) | Root nodule microbial communities of legume samples collected from California, USA - Siratro white BW (SPAdes) (version 2) | ecosystem: Host-associated > Plants > Roots > Nodule | place: USA... | reverse complement strand
ATTATTAAAATTTTGGTTAGCTTACCCTTTGTTTTGTTGTACTTGTGTTTTGATATCTGTTTGCAATGATCGTGTTTTTGGCACGGGAGCAGATGGTGTTGCAGATGGGTCTGTGGCGGATCATTTAGAATGACTGATGCTTTTAGGCATAAGCTAAATTTGAAAAATAATCTGGAGATAATTTGTAATTATGTTTTAGTAGAATTCTGAAGGTAGAAATTTTAAATACTTTAGTTTAAAATATTATTGTATGTTGATGAATTTTAATGATGATTAGTAGAATATTTAGTTTTATACATGTTATTTTTGGGGTGTTACATGAACAAAATTACGGATAATTAAGAATTAGAAAAATTTGAAATTGCTTTTAAAGAAAACTAGTTACCAGAATTATGGATAAATTAAAAATTGAGAATTAATGATGTAAAAAATTTGGATACCAAAATTGTGAATTTTGTAAAATAAACACAAATTATAACCAAGCCAATAATTATTGAAATTTAGAATATTGGCTAGCTAATTTTTGTTAAAATATCAACCCTACATATTTATGTGGAAAAATTACTCTTTAATAAGATAATGTAAAATGCAATTATATTTCCTTTTGTTTTAAAATAAAACTCATCTTCCTTGTAAAATAAGGCCTAAATCTTCTTAGATTTTAAATAAACATTCATCTTCCATATATTTTTAGTAAAAAAATATTTATAAATTTATAATTTTAATAAAGTGACACCATCTCCCTTATTGTATTTAAACTGTTCAATTTTTTTGTTTATATATTTTTTTATTTTTTTATTTTAATTTAAAATAAGGAAGAAGATAGAGTATCCTTTATTAAAAAATAAATGTTTATTTAAATACTAAATATTTATATATTAGTATTATTTTATTAAAATGATGAGAAACATAAATATTAATTTAAAAGTTAGAGCAGATACGAGAAGTGTAACAGTGTGAATAAAGCTTAAGTGTAATTTCCCTGATTTGGATAGAAGGTTGAAAGAAAGCGCATGGTGTGTTGGGGTTGCATGTGTTTGTGGGGCCCATTTTGATTCAAAAATCCATTGATTTTGACTCGGTAAGGAGAGTCTGATTAAACAGACATGGATATTTTTTCAAAGAAGGAAAGGGACTCCCTCACTTCCCCACAACATTCAAACGCCACCGTTACCACCCAATTTATCCTTATTTTCTTCCATGCACCAATCTTTTATGACAAATTCTTCCTGTATCCTAATAGGTTCTTCCTACACCTAATAAAAAAATTTCATACCGCAAATGTCCTTTATAACAACCGGATGACACTTTCATCCGGTTGTCATTTGAAAAAAATTGACAACCGAATGAACAGGTCGTTCGGTTATCATTTTTGTTCAAATGATAACCGGATGGGATGCCATCCGGTTCTCATTTCCAAATCAAAATGATAATCGGATGAAACTCATCCAGTTCTCATAATCCAAATTGAAAAATTAATCTGTTTTTGATTTGGACTATGAGAACCGGATGAGTTTCATCCGATTATCATTTTGATTTGGAAATGAGAACCGGATGCACCCCCATCCTGTTGTCATTTGAAAAAAAAATTAACAACCGAATGACACCTCTATCCGGTTGTCATTTGAAAAAAAACGACAACCGGATGGGGGTGCCATTTGAAAAAAAATGACAACCGGATGAAGGTGTCATCCGGTTGTCAATTTTTTTCAAATAACAACCGGATGGAAGTGATATCCAGTTGTTATACAAGGACATTTGTAGTATAAATTTTTTTTATTAGAGTGCAGGAAGATCTTGTCATCTTTTATTTTTAAAAAACATAACTCAGGAAATCACTTTTTTGGGTTCACACAAAAATGACTAACATTTGGTATTGTTGGGTCAGTGCAACGGCTCTGTTTCCACTGCGTTTTTGAACGTTCCAATTTGAAATTGTAGAAAACAGTGTCTTTGCTTTGCCAGTGGATACAGTGCTGTCCAATGCTCATTAGGTTGAAACATAATTGCAAATTCGAAGGAGCTATGTTCATAGTTCGTACGTTCTAGGTGTGGGATAAGGATTAGAAACTTAGGATAATAGGATTTCCCATATCCACTTCACTCTTTCTCCTATATAGAAACTAGTACTCAATGAGCTTCATAAAGTTTCTACCTATATTAGTAAAAAAGGTTTACATTCAACTTAACGATTTACACAAGATCCTATATTCAAATTTCATTGTTGAACACAAAATATTTAGCGAGTTCATGCTCTGCAGAGCTGGAAGAGAGAAAGAAAGAAGAATAAAAATGTAAAAGGAAAACTAAAAAAGACACATTACAAATTCGGTTTGACACAAAAACTCGAACGCTTTTGTATTAGTAAAGATCAGTGAATGTTTATTTGTTTAGCACCTAAAATTATTTGTACATACCATAACTCATTTACTTTTAACAATTTGCACATTACAAGATCACTATTAAAATTAATTTATACAAACTCTACACTTAAAACTTTGAAAACTAATTATATATATATATATATATATATATATATATATATATATATATATAATTTTAAATCGTAAAGTAGCACCAAAATACAAATCTCACGTTTAAAGTAAAAACAAGTACCAAGTACGGACCAAAAAAGGTAAATTTTATTCAATATTCCGAATTCTATACTCTTTGATACATATTATATAAACCACAACTATAAATTTCAGTAAAAAAAAGTATTTTTCCCTTGTTACAGCACACTAACTTTAAAGTTAATTAACCACAATTTCAGCCACTTTAAGATGGTACTCCACGAGGACATGGTAGACAGCAAGAGATCTGGTCTATGACAAGTCAAAGTCGAGAGAAACTAAATATATATACATTAAGGTGTCTGAAAACCCACTTCCCAGGTCAGCAATACATTGAATCAAGTTGAAAAGAAAGCCGTGAGACTTCCCTATGATCCAGTTGCAATGTCATTTATATCTACACAACTGGGGGGTGGCTACAAAAGAGTAAGAACCTCTATAACCTCGAACTACTAACCTACTCTACTATATCAGAAAGTTACAAATCACCGATAACATAATACGATGGGAAGTGGATATTACATACATTATCTTTGTTAGCATAGACACTTTAACTTTGCAAATATCCTTTCTCGCTTCGTTTCATCTCATTTGCATACTGTCTTAAGCCTCTTTGCAGCTTGTACAAATCCCATAATCACTTGCAACTCGTCTATTTGCTTCATACAACACAAAATCAATTTCAGACTATATTAGCCAAATTCTTGTTCAAGTTATTCGTCAAACTTAAAGAAACACTAGATAATATATACTCATACACCATGTATATTTAAGGCATCGTTTTGTTGGTGGGCTACAGTTTGGTTACATACTTGCACCATAGTCACATACATCATTTGATAGGAATCAGAGTATGGTGAAATATGATAAAAAAAAAATTACAACTTTAATTACACGACTATAAATAAAAGAAGAGTACTTTATTTTTTTTTAAACCATAATTATCCATTATATATTTGCAATATTAGACATGAAATTTAAAGATTAGAAATAATCATATTTAAAAATTTAATAATAGAGATTAGCCTACTGTGGAAGTGATTAGAATCGGATATGCAGTTCGCCACTACGAAAACTTCATGAACGAATCATAGGAATATTTGAACGATTACACTATCAAAGACAAACGAATATGCAATCAATAATTTGAGATACCTGCGACATGAAATGCCTCTGAACAACGTCTACTAGCTGCTCTTTTGATGGGTTTGGGACCGCATCCACCTACAGATCCATTTCAAGAAGTAAGTACAACGGGGACACACACAGTGCCAAAACTATCTTTTATGGGAGACAGTTAGTTCAAAAGAATTTACAAGATTAAAATGTCTCCAATATCTCCACAATGCAGCCATTTCAAGTTTGCTCAAGTCCACCTTCTATCGAAAATAAAATATTCTAGAAGACGTTAACAATTAAAATACTAAAGAATAAACGATGTACTATAGTAAGTGGGAGGGGAACAAAATAAGAAAGACAATAAAGTTAATATACCGCGGACCCATGAGGCATAGAAACGGACCCCTTTGAGTGTGAATCGCCAGAGAAGGACCTACTCATGGTCTTGTGATGAGATGATCCCAATGTTCTATGCATTCTGTGCCTCGGTTTGTGGGACTTCTGTGTGTCGTCCGATGCTGATAAATCAAACAAAGCACAATTTTTAGAAAATAAAAAATTAAAAAGTGGTGGGGTCTACCAGGATTAAAGTAAGACACCAGAACTTTAGAGAGAGTAAAAGCAAAAGAAGACATAACGGATCCAATGTCACCAACCTCTACCACTTTGGAAACGCGCGGATATGAATGCCAAAACAACAATAAATTAGCAAAAATATCACAGCATCCCATCTAAAGCCTACTTCAATGGCAACACCATTCAACATGGAAGGTTCAGTGTTTGATCAAAATAACACGGATCATTGCCAATTGATAAAAATCGGAGAGTGCAGTTTGTAAATCTCGCCACTCAATACAAAATTTTCACTTTTTATATGTTAAAATATTATTAAGGGCTAAGATTTTTTATCTCAGTTTTCTCGAAATTGAAGAGGGTGTAAACTCACAATACCAGTAGCAGACAGCAAAGATAATTAAAAACTGTAAAGTGTAAACTCACCCATATCAGATCCATTCCACTGCATATTTTCAAATTCGAGGTCATCATCTTCCTCATTACCCGTGGGTGCTTCAATCACACTGAGAGCATTCCTTTGTAACTTCACTTCAATACCATTTGTGAGAACCTGCATTTGTTTACAAACAATTAAGAACAGCTTAAAATGATCATCTAACAACATGCGCTAACCTGGTTTCGAATAATAAAAACAATATTCAAATTTAAATATCCTAGAAGAAGTCCCCCAGACTAGCTTGATTTGAATGTAAATTGTTCATATAAGATGCATAGTCATTCAGTGTGTATACAGACAAAGGAATCAAAGAGTAGAAATCCGGGAAAAAAGAAACAAATACGAAACATTGTATGATTAAACCTTGAGCGAATACCACTGATTCTGATGGAAGTAAAATAAATACTCTTGCCGCAATGAGAACAAAGGCGTCTATATGATTCAATCACTATATCAATAGCATAAGTTTAATCCAAGCATAACCCCAGAACAGTTATTACTTACCTTATCTCCTGGAAGAAGAAGAAGAAGAAGAAAAAAAAGAAGATGCAACAAAAAGAACAATCCCAAATAGAAAATCGCAGCAGTTTGAGTAGAAAACTAAAAGAAAAAAAAAATGTTTTTTTTATAAATAACAAATATTGACAAAAGGGCGTAAAGTATTCATTCTGAGCTCGAACCTCAGATTATCAATACAATACTACAAACCATAGCAATGACGATTTCATTTACTTTGGTCAATAAATAAAAGCAATTAAAAGACGCAATCAACAGCTGATCCTTGTAAAGCAGCTCATGAAACACCAGATCCGGTGATAAGGAAAGACATACATCGAATACCCACAAGCAATGATTCAGAATTGCGACTCAAAACATATATAAAGGGACAAAACCAATCCAGACCGCAACACAAAGAACCCAGCATTTGAAATTTTAAATTAAAGAGTTGAGCGAATGATTAAGATAACAATTCAAGCAGTAGGGTTCAGCATGGATCAATTTAAAACCTGTCTGATTAGTTTTCATAAAAATAATAAGACACCTTGAATGGAAAGGTTTGAAAGCAATAAAATTTGAGCAGAATTAGAGGAGTGACGAAACAACAAAAACCAGGAAATACCGAAATTGACCGAGATAAGACATTGGTTAGAAGAACTACCCAGTTTCACAGCAATGCAAACAAACGACATCAGCAACCAAAATTAGAATAAAGAAATTCAAAATCCGAAGTGTAGTTTGGATGGGAGAGAGAAAATTACCAGCCAATGCCATCCTCCTAGACCAACGGCTTTCTTGACAACACCTTGGAGACCAACGAGGACCGATTTGGTACGGTTATTTCCGGTTACGACGACTTTGGTGTGACGTGGCAGCACCGATAACTCCTCTTCGCTGCTGTCTCCACAACTCTGCAAATGGGAGAAGGCACCATTGACTGAGCTTTCCATTGCTTCTAGCATTTCGAATTGAGGGGTGAAAAGGGCAAAGTGGGAAATCAAATATCAAAAGTGCATTCGTACGGAAGATCGTGCATTGCTGGGTGCGAATGTGGGAGTTTCAGGAGTAGAGGAGATAGGGTAGAGGAGAAATTGGGGAAATTCTGCATAGAGAAAAACACAGATGGAGAGAGAGAGAGGGAAAAACTAGTGAGAGTGACTGGTATTGTTAATTGGGTGTGTTGGTATGAATCCCGACGAGACGAAATGGCCGAATCAGATATCGCCACGTCAGCAATGGAGGGTGGGCTCTTTAATCATGAGCTTGGACATAGCCGAGTTTACGGCATGAACATCACGGTGGGTTTGGTTTTCAGGAGTTACTCCTCTTCACATTTCTCTCGCACTTCCCCTGTAATTAATTATTATCCAAATAAATAACCATTCAATTTTTTTTATTTATAAAAAAAATTAATCTAGTCAATTTAATTAGAATCTTGTACAACCCTTCAGGTTGAGATTCCAGAATTTAAGGGTTTTTGTTTTTATTCCTATTTCTATCACTTTACCCAACTATACTGGCAATATATTATTTTTATTGATGTTGTAAATTTGAAAATTTTGCCGTTGGAAAGGTAAATTCAGTGCTTGTTTAAGCGCTGCCTGCCAGTGTAATTACCATTGAAGGAGATTTGCTTACTCAATATATAATGTTTTGTCTCTTATTAACATAGAGTAGTATGATGATATTTCTGGTCAAGTTTCAATTGCAGAAAACATGGATTTGTGAGCATGTGCAAACCTACTCATGTACACATCTACTGTTATAAAAGGAATGGAGTAACAAAAAAATGAATAGAGTTCAAATGTTCTAAGGTTCTTTCCTAGTGAAAACAACAAAAAGAAGGATAAGTTGGGGGTATTGACAACTCTTTTTTTTTTTTTTCAAATATGTTGTTCTAATTAATGATGTTTTATTTAAAAAATGTAATTAGAAATGTGAGAAAAACATAATATTTTAGAGGGTGATTAGAGAATGAAAAGGACAGAGAAAGAGAGAGAGAGGAAAGGAAGAAGGAAAGTACGTGGGGTGTAATAGGAACAGCAATAGAATGGAGAACGTAAGAAATTCATGGTGTGGGACCCACTTGTACAGAACTCTGTACCTGCCGTCGGCGTTGTCCTATCCATTCCACCACGGGAAATTCCAACTCAGTGTTCTTTCTCTCTCTCTTCAGAATACCACAGAGCCACAATAACAATAAAAAAAACAAACTAAATTAAATTATTATTAAATTTGATCCTAGTTGTGTTGTGTCTCTACTTTATCTCCCGCCACAAGGGAGCAACAGGAGCCGTTGATGGATCTTGGACAAAGGTTGTGAGGAATCCAACCGTTGGATTTGGGCAGATATAATAAAGAGATAAAAGTTGTGTCTGCTTCCTGGTATTGATGATGATAATAAAGTTGAAAATAAAGGAAGGAACTAAATCTTTTTGGGACACCATTGGCATAAAGGATAATGCTAAGAATTCGGGAACAATGGTAAGTTTTGTGAGGGTTACCTGCTTGTGACTCACTGCAGGTCAGGACCATAACCAGTATTTGGTCGAATCCTTTTACCGAAACCTTAACTAGGTGCAGTTTCAGCCTCCATTACAACCAATGCGAATTCCCCTTGAATTCAGATTTTGTGGCGTAATTTGTACAGTACCACACATGCACATTTCTACACCTTTTACTGAAACCAACAAGTTCCAGAGTGGTGAGATTATATATTGGTCATTTATTTCGCCAAACAGAAAGAAGGATGTTAGTAGTACTAGACACAATTTTTCTTGACTGAAATGAACTGAATCTCCTCCATTAGTTTAATAATGTCTTCGTGCGGGGATTGGTGGTAAGAGTGGTAAGAGTGACGACCTTCCTTTATACACTATGTTTTTCTGATAGTATTTTACACAGTATTTTCATTCAAAGTTGAGATTTGAGAGTGGTGTTTGGTTGATATGGACCAATAGGTAGTATCTTTACTAAAACTTAACACTGACTCTGTTCCTTTAAGTATTTTTTTAGATCTAAGTGATAGCTTTGCTAGTGGCATAATTATTCTATCATCAAATCAGCCAAAATATTTTATCATAATAGGCTAATTTAATTCCTAAAGATGCCAGATTAATTCTTAAATGGATATCAAGATATATATATATATATATATATATATATATATATATATATATATATATATATATATATAAATATATATATATATATATATATATATATATATATATATATATATATATATATGTTTATATTTATCTTGTAATTAATTTAAAGAGGTTCTTAGCAATATGAGCAATTTGTCTCTTTTAGTCTGTCCCATAATTTATTTAAAATATAAATCAAATAAGTTGAGTTGGTTCATAAGACTTGTTGTGCACTAATATGTCTATTTTACTTCATATAATTGTAGATTTATGGACCTGTGAACCAACTCACATAAATTTTTAAATAAATATATCAACAAAATCTTTTATCTTTTTGTAATCTTCAATTTGAGTATCTCACAACAATAAAAATGTAATGAAAGTATAATCATTAAAAGAAAAATTTAAAAATTAATGATTATTTTTATGCAACGAAATAATAAAATAGACAATAAAATAAAATATAAATTTGTGATATTAATGAAAATAATAAATTAAAAAAATTAGACATATTGAACACAAATAATTATACACAACAATAAAAAAAAATATATAAAATTGTGAAGGAGACAGGTCAATCTTTATCAATTAGAGTCTATGCAGAACAGACTTGTACAAACTGACAAACTTAAATGTCAAACTTATCTTTTTATAGTAAGTTACAAACTAGTTCATGCTATTATATTTATCTACTCACTCAAATAAGAAAACTAATACATCTTTAGTTTGTAAGTGTAATTTTAATCTTTTCTTAAGCTAAATTAATGTCATTTTATAATTTGGAGGATTAGTTTAGTCACTCTAACTACTTATTTGTTAAATATAGTTTATTCATTTAAAAAATAATACAATATGTGTTTTTTAACACAGGCCTTTTAATGCTTTTTAATAAATAATAACCTAGTTGCTTACATAAATGTAGAGAATTCAAAAATTTTTAAAAATATGATTCATAATAATTAATATCTAACTTTTAATTTGTTAAGTTAACAATTTTTAAAATATCACATTTTTCATTAATCTTTTTTAGTATACACTTGATTTATCTATCTTGGTTTATTATTATGTTAGGAATTATCATTGTATTCCTTTGAAGATGTTTATTATTCCAATAAGTTTTTTCTTATTATTGTTATAAATCTAAAAATAAAAAGGTATTTCATGTTACAAAGGTGTAAACTATCTTATCACGTACTTTTATATACATAAGGATGGAAGAAAATATAGTTTTGTATGTTTAATAAGGAGCAAATAACAATCATTTTGATTCAATAAAGTAATAATCAATTTGAAAATTGTACATAAAATTTTTATTTCTTTTAAATTGGTATCATACTCTAATTGAACCTTATACATATAATCAAGTTGCAATTTAGGTAAGAGAGAAGAGAGTGTAACCCAAAGATGATCACTAGAGTAAGTTGATGAAAATCTTTCTTCGTGTCAAAATGTTTATTATGAAATTTAATTGAAACTAGTTTCCATAATATTTATGAAGGGGTTGTGTTAACTGGGGAGATATTGTAACATTTGAAAAACTTAAGAACAAATCATCAAAAGATTCAAGTATTAGTACTTTCTAATCATTGATAAATGAGTTTTTCAAATGTATTGGATAAGTACAAAAGTGAATTTTTAAGCCTAACTCAATCTTACAAAACTACAAAACTAGCTTATAAGACAATGTTTACTTTCGCTTATAAATAATTAAAATGTCTCCTCCTTAATCGATGTGAGATTTTCAATATATTTAAGATTTTTGAGATTTCTTAAAATAAGAATTTGAGACAATAATCATACAAATAAGTACTTTTCAATTTTTTTTAAATCAAAAGAGTTCAAAATGTTTGAAATGAAATAATCAATCTAAAATCATTACTAGATGCTTTTCTAAAGTAACTACAGTGCTAACAAAATAAATAGCAATGGACAATATATATTAGACACAAATGTACTAGAAACAAAATTTTAAACTTCAACCATAAAATTTATATATGTTATAATTATAATCAAATAGTTAAAGGACATAAAAATAATGTTTATTTGTGAATTTCAAAGCTTTTTAGCTACTTCTGAATAATAGTTTAAAAGATGATGGACAAACACTATAATTGAAAAAACAATAAAAAAACTAGGAAGAATAACACACAAAAATACGAATAATTAAGACTGTTCAATTGTCACAAATGAGAGTATTAAGCAGTATAATATGTAATATTTTAATATAATTATCCAAAAAAATAGAGTCAAATTTCTTATAATTGAATAAAGAATAATATATTATTTTAAAACTTTCGGATAACAAAAATGAACTGAAAATAAATGATGTATGATTATTGGATAAAAAATATTCTAATCATATACGTGGAGATAAAGTACATGTTTTTTAATATTATAGAAGAACATATAAGCATGTTGTTAAGTGTAAAAATAACTCTAAACATTTGTGATTGAGAAAAGTAGTTCAATATTAGTAATTAATGTCACCAATTTTCTTATTCAAATTATATTATGCGTCTAAGCTTTGAAATAAATTTTTGAGTACGAGACACTTACAAGTAAAATATCTTATCAATATCTATCATTCATACAAAAGACTGATTATACATAGGAAGATTAATACCCGTCATGTTAAATTTTGTAATGAAAATATTTTTAAAGACTTTACTATGTGAACTACTTTAGTTGGAAATGCTTTTTTAAAATACTATTTTATTAATAAACAACGCTTCAATCTTATTACTAATAATAACGAATGGCACGGAACCAGTAAAATCTATATCATATGGTAAATAAAAGACATCTATATACTTCATTCATACTTATAGTTATAAATATTGGGGGAGACTATTTATTCTAAAAAAAATAAAAGGTTTTAAAATATGTTAAGACTCATAAAAAACTTCTGGAAAATGGAATCGAGACATCTGTAAAGTATTTGTGGAGAGAGGAAAAGAAAGTCCAATTCTCTAAATTTAAATTATCTATGAAAAAGAGAAAATAAAGAGACAATTTAGTACATGTATGTCATTCGAAGATGGGGTAGCACCGATGAATATGGTATATTATATTCTGTTTGCTACCATGGTTTCCAAATCCTTTTTGACGGAATATAAATTGAACATTTTACCTATTAAATTAATGTACAATAGTCAATTATGAATAATTTGACTCCTATAATGTTTGGAAGGATTTAAATATATAATATTTATTAATAGTATTAAAGTAAGTGATATAATTAAAAAGAAAAAAAACTAAAGAAAGGTAATGTTACAACATAGTGGAGCATCATAAATCCATCTCAGTTACCAGCGCAGTAGCCAATGAAATAAGATACAATTATTGATTAGAAGATAAACTTTTCCCTTCTAGTATGTAGGTTCTAAGTTTTTGCTATTAATGTTCTTTTCCTATTAAAAAACATTAAAGATTTAATATTCTAGTATATATCTGTGATATTTTTGGCATAAGAAATGAAGAAAAATAAATAAATGCAAACATCTTAATTAGAAAATAAGATGCATATGAATTAGAATAGTATTTTGAATAAAAATTTAACTTTTTGTTTTTTGTTTTTTTTTTCTATCTCAATTTGAAAGATCGTAACTAACACGAGAGGAAGTAAATCTCTTCCTATTTGTACCTCCAAATTTTGTTGATTGAGCACCACCAATCAAACTAAGCCTAAGCATTCAAAATTGCAATTAAAATTAGGACCCTAAACCAATATTTGAAATCATAATTAGGAGATTGATTTTTTTTTTCAATTAAATTCAAAATTTAATTTCATAAAATCATAACTTAACTAAAATTAATATATATATTTTTATCCTTATATCACAATTTAAAAAGTATATATTTTTTTTCTACATGATGTTGTTGTTTTCCACTATTAAATACCACAAACTTATATAATAATAATACTAACATATTTTTATTATTATTAGTCCATTGAATTATTGGTATTTTTATTAGACATTATCAGTAACAATATGTAAATAAAAATTCTTCTGTGTACACAATTTTTTTGATTCTATTTTCAATTATATTTTAAAATAAAAACTAGTAACACTAATGTAAAAATAAAAAAAAATAAAAACAATATAGTGAAAAAGGTAACGTAAAAAACTTGCCACTGATGTAAGAGACTATAACCTAAATTGAAAAAATAAAATAATTATATACATTAGGTAGTAATTAAGCTGTACCTATTGAAATTTTTTTATTTAATCAATTTTTTATTACATCAATATAATATATTTAGTTACATTATTTTTATATAACAAATGAAATTATATAAAATATATATCTATTTATAAAAACTGTAAAACGGCATAATAGAAAATGCTAACATATCTGTTTTCGCTGGTTGTTATAATAATACTTATTATAACCAATTTCTGCTTATACAACTCAAATTATATATATGTGTATATATATATATATATATATATATATATATATATATATATATATATATATATTATCA
>Ga0209489_109054_pt1 | contig 12845 bp, 9 predicted proteins | sample SiratrowhiteBW_FD_187527 | JGI IMG/M metagenome (GOLD analysis project Ga0209489, IMG submission 187527) | Root nodule microbial communities of legume samples collected from California, USA - Siratro white BW (SPAdes) (version 2) | ecosystem: Host-associated > Plants > Roots > Nodule | place: USA... | reverse complement strand
CAAGATTTGCATTCATCAACTAAAACTGTAACTGGACTGTGTTTACTCAGTCTATTCAGTGATCTTAATACTTACTGTCTTGACTGTTTGGAATCTGTCTATTCTGAATTTAATCTCAGTTTAATATCTGTTTCTTGTTCAAGAAGTATTCTTTAAAAGAAAGACTTTGAATTACTGAAACTGGTTCTGAATAGCAGTTGACCAGTTTACTGGGTTTCTTAATTCTTACTAATTCAGTGTGCTTAACTGAACTGCTTCCGCTTTTACTATAATCAATTCTGTATAAAGAAATAAAATACTGATATATTTGTTTGGAGTATTGAATTGTATTAATACTGAACTGGATTCTGAATTGACTCTTGATTCTGCTTACTGTTTCATGCAACTGTTCTGATTCAGTAAATTCAAATAAAGATCCAGTCTGTGAAACAGAATTGCATTTTACTGAAAAATATCAAATTATTTCAAAAAGTTTTGAAATCCAATTCACCCCCCTCTTGTATTTCAGCCAAAACAGTTTCCAACACAAACTTTCTAAGTCCTTTTAAATTTTAGATGTTGAACCTTTCCGAAAATTGAATAAAATCTAGTTATATCAAATTGTATTTTGAATTTCATTGAATTTTAATATACGTGAAATTTTCTACTTATATCAAAACATATTATCTCTATAATTGATTTTTCCATATCTTATGTGATTTGTTCTCTTTATTTACATTTGAATCTTTCTTTGAAAATCTTTTGTTTAGGGTTTAGTCGTTGCTTTATATCTCCATTTTCATTTTGTCTCTTCCTGTTTGTCTCTAAAATCATTTGTTGTTATTCATCCATGGAGAACTAAATCTTTAGGATCAATTCACATAATCAATATCAAACAAGACAAATTGAGTTTGGTTGGAATAATACTAATCATTAAATACATTAAATATGTGTCCTCTTAGAATTGATCTTAGTTATGCACTATATTGGAAAATTTAGAGAAACTAAGTATCTTTGATTGCAAGAATAACATTGCAAATCAAATCCCAAATCTCCTTGCTAATCTTCAACCTACAGACTTTCTTATATTTATTTTTTGATAAAAGCGCAAAAAAATGTTTATGTAGCCTTATTGTTTATCTACATGTAAACAAACCCTAAATCCTAAACCCTAAACCATAAGAAAATTGTGGCCTTGTGAGGGATACTCCCTTGGTGGTGAGGTTTCCTTCCATTCCTATCATGTTGGATATTTTCCTCTAACAATTTTTAGGTGATCAACCCTTTAGAGGTTGAACTTTGATACCATCTATGAAAATATACAAGATACATAAGAAGATAGAGACGAATCGTGTACTAAAAACTTTCATGATTTTTCACAATATTAATATATGATGATATATCATCAAACATAGTTTTAACTTGATAGACTCACTGTAAAAATATTTCTGTAATCTCATTTAGAAAATTACTCCTTCTTTGGTTAAAAATAGTTTAATAACATGCCATTGGAAAATGTTAAGGCAGACAATGATTTATTCTGAACATTTTTACGCTGTTCCATCTATTAACAAGGATTACATCTGGTTCTTGATCAACACGATCAAGTTCACTATGCAAAATCACTGCAAATTACAACTGATTATTGTTTGAACCTCATACTCTTACCTAAGCAAACTAGTATTATTTTCACCTCAACTACTTCTATCTAAATTGGTTTAGTATTCTTTGAAACACAACCACTCTTGGCTAAATAAACAAGTATTAGTTTTACCTTGGTCACTTCTAGCTAAACAACAGCAATGTTCTTTAGAACACAATCACTCTTAACTAAGCAAACAAATTACAAAGATATTGATATAAAAGATCATATATTTGCTCACTAAAAAAAGGGTAACATCTTAAGAAGAATACACATAAAGTTCACTCTTTTAGATTAGCTAATAAACACAAATAGTGCTCAAAGTTTTCAAGGTTAAAGCTCAAGGATTTGAGAATCCTTTCTAGATGTGGTGCGCTTTAGAGAAGGTGTTCTTTTTCAAGTTGCAGTTGTCCACCTTCAATCACAGAGATGCATTAAATGCTTTTCATGCAACATTAGTTGTATATCTCTTATTCGAGCAACATTTTGATATATGACATGACTTATTGGTGTTAGAAAATAATGAGTGGTTTGGTTAGACCAAGCGAGGGGAGGAGGGTTAATTAGTTGTGAAACTTTTTCACAAAAAACATCCTTTCTTTAAGTTCTTTTAAAAATCTTTTCAATTTAAAAATTGAATGCAATTAGACTTGGAATCAAGATTGGTACAAGACTGTAAAGCAACACAACAAAAGAAGATAAGGAAAATAAAGATTCCACAAAATGATAAAGGAAAGAAAGATCCAATTATCCTACATCGAGTCTCATCTAGTCAAGTTTAAAATAATTGATTCCACTATCTTGAACAGATTTATACAAAGCACTCAACAATTACAAACTCAAAACAACAAAAACTCAACTCTTGAATACCCTCAACAGGATATCACACACAAAAGGATATCAAACTTATCAACCATTGACCACACAAGATGATATATGCCTTATCAACTCTTGAACAACAAGAAATCAACACTTAAAAACTCTGACAAGAACAACAAAGAAAAAAAATAACACAACAAAAGTAACCAACGAGGTTCCCAACACATCACAACCTTGAATCTCAATCTTATAAACACGGTTTGAATGTATGAAAATTGCTCAGAATATCTTAATTTGATTCACTTGTGATTATAAACATTGTATACAAGATTGAGATAGAACCTTTATTTATAGAGTTTTTAAAACACTAATTTAAAACAATTGCAAGCTGTTAATTGACTATTTCAATTAAATTTGAAAAACAATTGCAACACTTTCTGTTAATCGATCGTGATACCTATTAATCGACTATTTTTGCTTTACAATTAGAGTAGAAACACATTTAATAGATTATGGAAGATTGTTTGATTAATGTCTTGATATATAGTTTTCTTACTCTCTATTTTAATCAATTATTGAAAGGATAATCAATTATCATGTTCTGAACCTTGTCAGAAACAAGTTAATCAATTGGAGAAAAACATGATCAATTAACAAAACCATAAAACCTTTATAAAAAAAATTCACTTTGCAAAACAATTTTTCTTTTCCTTCATTTTAGTAATGGTTGTGAACTGTGTCTGAAAGACTCAACAACATACAATAAAAGTTAAGAACTCTCTAAACAAATTCAACATTTTCATCTTTAAACAACATCATCAGAAGAACTTCTCTTAAGACTTGAGAAGTCCAACAATCAAGCCTAGATTGGATAACTTTTATCCAAACTAGAGCAAAATGCAAGACCATATATGGGTTATAATATTTTTAAAGTTAAAATTTAGTCTTTTCGTAATGGTTGTTTTCATGAAGCAGCTTTAATGTGTTCTTTAAGAGATATTTGATACAAACAAGTCTTCAAGAGATCTTTTTGTAAGAAAAATAGAAGAAACAAAAATTCTATACATATATAGAATAAACATTTATAATATTCAAGATGTACTATGATATTCTTAATACTACATGTCTCTATTGTTTGTCAAAGCGTTAGCTTATCAGATGAAGATACATATGCAAGATGTTATGTGTCTATCGATCAAACGAAGCACTTGTTTCTATCATGATCTAATCATATTTTATATTTCTCGTAAGCACTTAATCAAAGTAAGCTAGGGTATATTGGACTTTACACGAACATCTTCTTTCTCAAGTGGTAGAGAGTGTGAGTGTTATCACTAATTGAATGTGAGAATTATTAATTAGTAGGACCGTGTTTGCACATGTTAAAATGGATTTTAAAGAAACTCAAAGAGAAAATATTTTTTACTCAAGATGGCTAATCATGAATAAAATTTACACTCTCATTATTGATGGGAGAAGTTGTTCCAATATAGCAATTCAAAGGATGGTGAAAAAAATTCAACTTACCACCATTCCTCTTCGTAACACTTACAAGCTACAATGGTTAAGTGAAAAAGATGAGACTGATATGAATCAACAAGTACTTTTATCCTTTTCCAATCGTAAATTTTATGATAAAGTTTCATGTGAGGTTGTGTCTATGGAAATAAGCCATTTGTTATTAGGAAGGCCATGACAATATGATAGAAATATCATAAATTTTGGTGTTGCTAATACTTACTCTTTAATGTACATGGGGTATAAGATTATATTAAAACATTTATTTCTTAGAGAAGTGGATAGGATTAAATTGAAATAAAGAGAGAGAGAGAGAAGTAGAATAAGAAAGAGGTGGAACCAAGAAAGGTAGTTTAATCATCAAGAAAACAAGTTCTACCTTATCTACAAAGGTTTTAGCCATAAGAATATAAATGGATTTATCAATTCCTAAACATTTAGTGTCTTTCACTTTTATTCCTTTTTCCTTAGATATTACAAAAACCATGGGTACATTGGAGATAAAAATTCCAAAAGAGGGAACAAAAGTACCTCATGAGCTTCTTGATATCTCCATCGCCCAACTTCTATAAAGGATGAAGGAGCTGTACCAAACATTCATTATTCAAGAGAATAAACCTTTATGTATTTGAACATTCTTTAAATTTCATACATTTAGAAACATGTAACATAAGACATTCTTCTATAATTAACATGGATATACACAAGCATAAATATATATACATCACCATCTTATGCATGTTTTAAACCATCTTGTGCATGTTCTAAAATCAAACAAATTCCTTAGGATCTAAACCTCGGGATATAAGCATCCATTATGTATATACACACAATATCCCAAGTAGTTTAGTTTTTTTATCCTAGATTATAGTTAACAAATATATTGTTTTCTTCTTTAGTATGTATACTAAATAGTACCCATAACTTCAATGTATCTTATTTATCTTGTTATAATACAAAACTTCTAAATTCATGGATGAATTCTCTCCTAGATGGGGAGGAGGATATACATAAGGACAAGGAAGATCTTGTTGAAGATGGAGTAGAAAAAGAATAAAGAATTAATACAAAAAGCATGACAGAGAAAATAATAAAAAATTCTGAAAGAAGATTTACAAAAGAAAAGTTAAAAGAAGTTGAAGAAAAAGCAAGATATCTTGTAGATTTTAGATATGAAAGTGTCAACACCCAATTTCGTCCGAGCAAATAAAATTTAGAAAAAATGGTAATATTAGTAAAAAATAACAAATAAATAAATAAATAAATAAAAACATTTTATTAGTTTAAGTCTTTTGCATTAACTTTTGCTTTAAAGAAACATAAATATAATAATAATAAAAATAATAAAATTTGATTTAAATCTTACCCTTTTATATAAAATAAAAAAATAATAAAACAATAATAATAAAAAATGTGACTTAAATATAAATAGTTCCTTTTATTAAAAAAAAGAAAAAAAGATAAAGAAAAATAAAAATATAGATTGTTTGTTTCTAATTTTTAATAATAAAAATAATAGTGCAACAACTAAAAATAATAATAAAAAAATATACTAAAAAATATAATAAAAAAATAGTAATAAAAAATTTGTTTTTGTTTGAAAAAAAAAATAGAAGAATTATATTTCATTTAATTAGGTCCATTTTCTAAACTACTTGTAAATAAAATAATAATAAAAAAGTCCAGTCTCTTAAGGTTTAAATAGGAAAATGAGCTTCAACATTTGACTAGGCTCTTTTAGCTATTTTTAGAATTAATGTGCAGATTATTTGATTTAATTAAAATTGATAAAAATTTGCTTGAGTAAACACTGATTGAGTTTGATTATGGAATCAATTCGAGTTTTGAATAAAATAAATCTGAGAAAGGAAGTTGAGGATATTAGAGGGTCTATTTTAGGGTCTTTTATGATAATCGATTATTCTGCTTTAATACAAATAATTCTGATTAATCCAATTAATTTCTCACTTTTTCTTAATAAAGAAATACTCATTAAAGTTTGCTAACACTAGAAAATTAAAAGCCTGAAAAAAAAAAACAATTCGTATGATTAAAGATAATTTACAAATCACAATTAAAGGGCACATTGTATTTTTACAAACTTACATACCCTACCTCAGCCCTACTTAAGGAGGAACACTCAAGGCTATAGACAACATCTACATACACGAGATACACTCACACATGAAAAAGAACACGCAGAAATACAACACTTAGAGAAAATTGTTCACAGGGGGTAGAAAGTTATAGTTCACAATCCCATCACAAGAGCTCGAAGCTAAATTTGGTCTTGAACTGGTACGTTTTTTGTCCTTTGTACTTTCGTAGGATTCATATGGCGTTGTATTTGCTTTGTGATCACATGGTGTAATATTAAATAAAATAACAATAGATAGAAGATAAATAATTTTATTTTTTTATTTGAGTTGTTGCTTAAGAATTGTTGCTTTTTGCACTTTCTCAACTTCCGAACCAAATCAAGAGATTGTTGCTCCTGTCACAATCTCCATCTCAAAAGAAAACCTCCTAGACTCAACATTTCAGTGAATCATTGAAGCAAGAACATTAGAGTACTCAATAGGAAACCTAAATCCCATCAGAACCCATCATAGCACTCAAAAGAAACCCTCCAAAACTCAAAATCTTAGTGAATCATGGAAGCAAGAACATCAGAGCACTCAATAGGAATCCTAAACCCCATGAGAACCCATCAGAGCACTCAAAAGAAACCCTAAAAAATTTAAGATCTCAGTGAATCATGGAAGCAAGAACATCAAAGTACCAATAGGAAACCTAAACTCCATCATAACCCATCAAAGAACTCAAAAGAAACCCCAAACCATTTTATTATTATTATTACCATTATTTTTTTCTTTGTTTTCTTAACAAATCAATAATAGTGTTTTATTTCAAATAAATTTGTGAAAATATAATAAAAATATTAAATTTTCAAAATTAAAACATCAAAAAAATTTTCAATTTAGAACTACCTCAACTTTGATTTTCCTTTACAGAAATACGTAGGACCGAGGTCAATCCTTGTTGGACCTAAAAAATAAAAAAATATTTTATTTGTTTGGTTTGTTTGTTTATTTTCATTTATTTTTATTTTCACCTTTGCTTTATTATTTTTATTTATTTGTATTTATGTTCATTTTAATTTATTATCATTTTTGTTTATTTTATTTTATTTACATTAATATTTGTTTCTTTTTATTTGTTTGTTTTATTTGTCTTTATTTGTATTTTTTTATTGTAATTATTTTTTGAGAAAAATAACATTTTATAAAATCACAATCATGTTTTCTTATTTCATTAAAGGTTAGGAGGGCATTGTGGGGGTGATAATATCTTCTCCACACGTAACTGACTACCGAATCTTAAATCTGGGTCGTAAACATTTCTTATTTGGTTTTTTTATAATTTTTCATAATAAACTCTGTGGCGACTTCATCTCTAATAAAAGTAATATTATTTTTTAAGAAAGATTGAATTTTTCATTATCGCTTCCCTGCCAAAATCTCGGTCGCGCTAGATAGCGACTCTACTGGGGACATTTTGAGAGTCAAGCCAATTAGTTAGATGAGTAAAATTTGTGTGGTTTTCTAATGTTTATCTTTCCCTTTTTCCTTTATTTTTTTATTTATTTTTTGTAAATAATGTTTGTTTGTATTTAAGGTTTATCATTTTGTTAGTATTGTTTATTTTTCATATATACTGTTTATTGTTTATTTGCTTATTTGTTTTTGTATAGTTGGAATATTGAACCTTAGGGTAGATGACATGTTATATATATATCTGCCTAGAAAAATTTATGGTCATTTCGCAGGTGGGGGTTGGGTATGCATATTTCTCCCTTCACACACATTTTTACATATCATGAGCGGGACCCTATACCTGGGTCTGTGAAACTTAGAAACAGAGGAGTTGTGTAACAAAAGTCTCGAAAGGAAGTACTTAATTTTTTGGACGTTGTGAGAACTCCAGCTAGAGTTTGTTCGTTTTATTCTCATATCTATAAATATATCGTTATCGAGTGATATTGATGTGTGGTAAAGGGGGTCATAGCTCTGGTGACCTTTAATAGAAATTAGGGTAAAGTTATCCTGTGTGAGCGCATTTAGAAGCCTAGAACTTAATCCTCATTAGGACAACCTTAATTAGGGCATTAAGGAAGAATTTTTGCAACTCAATGGTCCACCTATTGCTGTAGAATTATTGTTGTGCAGAACAAGAAACCACACAAAATCCACTGTGTGTTCCAAGAACTCCTTTGCTGAAACCTATAGCAAGTCACAGTTATACATAATCCACTGTATAACCAAGAAATGCCGCACACTGCTCCCCGCAGTAGGCAAACTACCAGTACAGACTCACTGTACCAAGAATTACACTCCAGTAATTCAAGAACTTAGTAGCAGTTTTAATACACTTGATAGATTTACACAGAAATCAACTAACAAGAGCAACTATATACAACAAATCAGAAATGTAAGAAGAAACAGATATAGAGTGCTTAGGCTGAGGTCAGTTTCCAAAGCTCTAGCAGAATGCAGAAATTCAGTTCTTGATGAATTCTTTGAAAACTTCAAATGATCTTGATCTCAAAAAGTGTGGTAGCGTTTTCTCTCAAATCAAATCAGTGTAGTATGTTTGAAAATTCTCTGTGTTCTTCTCTTTTGAAAACACACTAGCTATATATAAACAGCTGTAGTGACAACTGTCAAACTTTAGTGGATTGATTTGACACTCAGTCGACTAAATTTTAAAAGACAGTTAAAACTGTTTATCAAAAACTAAAATCTGTTTTTAATGATTTTTTAAAACCTTGCTAAAGTCAATTTTCACAGTGGAGCTTATCAATGATCAACACATTCATCATCAGAGATTTTAACCTCAATTTAGACACACCAACACCACCTAAAGCCTAGATCCAAAATCACCAATCTTCATGCAAACTCCATGCATCTTCACTTGAAAGCACTTGGTCTTGACTTGGTAAACTTGACTGGTTTCTTCAATTTAACTCAGCAGCTTCAGTTGTAGTTGGTTTGGCTTCATCAAATCAATACAACAACTCCTGGTGCTAACAATCTCCCCCAATTTGATGAAGACAAACAATAGTGTGTTGTGTTGTCTAGTTCAAACCTGTAACAATTGAACTCAATAGCAGTAGATTAGCAATTTGTATTAAGAACAAGTTCAATAAACAGTTTCCAGTAAATTGATCAAATTGTAATCAAACAAATTTCTCCCAATCTCATGGTCAAACCAGTTTTAATCAACAACTTTGCATTTATGCAATTGCTCCCTCATAATCTAGGAACTTCTTCATAATCCATTGCCTCGATCACAGTTTTAAAGAATGAAAAAAAAAATAGAATTAGCATAAACATAGTACTTCCAAATTTCATTCATATAAAACAGTGTTACATTTCGGGCAGTAGAATATGAGTGACTTAATCAGCCGAATAAACAGTACACTGAATAATCATAACTAGTCCTAGAGCAATTCCATCATGCTAGATAAACCAACAGTTACAACATCAGCAGATCAACATAAGTACAAAAAACAAACTAGCATACTAAACATAACACAAGCATAACAAACCTAGCAAAGACCTAAACAAATAGCCAAGCACAAACAACACACAACCTAAGCTTCTCCCCAACACATAGTCTAAATAACCAACACATAGCTTAAACTTCTCCCCCATTGTCTTCAACAAATGGAGAGAGACAACCATTTAGTTATGCAATGCATGGTCTACTCGTCTGGTGGGAAGAATAAAGTCCTAATCTTGGACTGAATATCATCAACTTGGTTCTCAATCAGTTGGAAGTATGTCTGGCAGTACTCGTGATGCACACGGTGTTGGTCCTACATATTGTTCAGTTGGTTGAACATCCTTTGTTCAAACCCAACAAAATAATCTAGTCCAACAGCAACAGTAGGTATTTCACTCGCCATTCCAGCTTGATCATGATCTATATCAGCTTCATCAGCTTCATCCTCAGATTCCTCAGACTCTTCTTCAGTTGATTCTTCCTTATTATCATCATCAGTTGTTCCTTCATCAACCTTACATACCCATTTCTTGTTTTTCAGTTTTACCAGCCCGATCTTGGTTAAATTTGCTGTGGAGATCTGATTCACTGCCTTGACTTCCTCAACAATCTCGTCCTCAACATCAATCTCAGAGTAATCAATAAACTTTGATAACAGTCACATAGGGGATGCGATACTTTAACTTCTTGCCCACTTTGAACAAGTGATCACAGATAACTTGAATCTAGTTGACTCTGATTTTGGACGTGATACAGTATATAAGAATAAAGTCTTCCTCAGTCAAGGTAGCATGATTGAAGCCTCTCGGTGTGAGTATCCAGATGACAATGTAGGCCAGAATTCTTGGTATTGCTATTAAACCACCAACATTATAAGTTCTTGACACAGACGACTGATCTCTAAGGCAGGATTTGTAAAACTGCACCTTGTTGAAACTTCCCAGATTAGCAGAATTTCCTCTGGTTACAACAGCTCCTTCATTATTCAAGCCTGTGACATTCATCCAAACATCCTCATTGATAGCAAAGTCGATTCCTTTAACCTGTGAGTATACACACTCATCATCATACCACATATTTGTTAGAAAAACCTTAACCAAATCTGGATAAGTATTTCCAGTCAGGTTCAGGAATTGGTCCAGCTTCTGAAATTTTAGCATACTTCTTACTTCACCCAGTTTTTCTTCTTTAAGCCAATCTAGGCTTAACATCTTTGGAGTAATGATTATCTTCCTGTTGTAGAGCTTGTAGTAGTCATCTATGCTTTCCTGGTTTCTGTAGAACCACCTCTCAAGATAATCACTCTCATTTGGTTCATCGGAACCAGCATTCTTAACTACGACCAACTTTGTTCTCTTTCTCGGGTTGGATGATGATGCCATTTCGAATGCACTGATTTGAAATAGAATGGATTCCCACACAGAACAAGTAGTATTCGTGAAGTGGTGTGTGAATCTATGCATGTTCAACTAACAATATAAAGACAAATTAATGCACTACACCCTAGAGCACAGATTGACAATACACTGCACAACATCAAATCCCAACAGATTGAGATACAACACGCTATCAGCATTCTAACAGACTGGGATACTTAGCTTTGCAGAGATTCCCTCAAAAACAGCTTTTTCTTGTTGACTACCAATACTTCGGCGCCACGTGGAGTCCTGGAAACTCTCTCTCTTCACATGTTGAGCGTCACTTTGGTCAATTTTGTCATATTCGGTCAACAACTCACTGTTTTGCAATGGTCTTGGTTCCAATCTAATTGATTTAGTTACACTATTAGCATCCCAGAACACCCTGGTAGTGTCTGCACTGTTGGGTTTGGTGTAGGGGTAAGATAATTTTTTGGATCAGCTTCCCAATCTTCCTCATCTGTACACCAGCTACACAAGACCAACTAGCTAAGATTAGAGAAGAATTAAGAAGAGAAATGAGAGAAGAAATTAGACGAGAAATGGAACAGGTTATTTCTTCCATGGGCATGACACAACAGCACAATCCTATGCAGCAAGATGAAGCACTACCTATGTAGCAAGATGAAGCACGCGGTAGAGTTAGCACAAAGGATAGTTGTGCTGATGACGACGAGGACGAGGAGAAAGAGGAGCTACAAACACATATTTCATATCTTGGTAAGATATTTGTTGGAGATCCTCCTCGTGTGGTAGCGATTGGGAGATTGTATGCCACAGGTTCGACGATCCACACATTGTCACTTAAGAGAAGATTTAAGTAGAGTGGTCGTCGAAAAAGTTAAGGTATGATTGTCATCATTTATCTTCATGTTATTTAAATTAACACTTAATTTGTTTAAATTAATACATTTAGTTTTGTTATTTTCTATTACATGACAGTGGGAGTAAACATAAATCACCAAGTCCTGAGTCGTAGCCATCCCAAAAACTCCAAACATCTATGAATCCAATTCAGGAGTTATTTAGGCTTTCCCACATCATGTATGATTCAACTTTTCCAATTCGGTGGGATTATACAGTATTTGGTGTCAACAATGGTGGTATGCCACTGTACGTATACATGAGTGACATAATGGAAATCGCCATGGGATCCCAAATGTTAAACATTACAATCATTCAATTATGAATGATGTAAGTATATTTTAGTGTTACACATTTTTACATTTCTTAATATGTTTTTACTGATATTCAATATATTAACAATGCAGCTACATAAACAAATTAGTTTATAACTTAGGGAATCCTGATATCTATGGATTCCTTGAGCCACAAAGCATACAAATGTCTGGAAATAAAAGGTTGGAATGCCAAACTTATATACTGAAATGGATTGGAAAATCTAAAAAGAGCATTTATTTTGCCCCAATTATCCAATCGTAAGTTACTAATCTTTATATATTTTATTTCAAGTAATTTATAGAACATCAATAATGGATTCTTTATTTTAGGATCCATTGGCAACTAATGGTTGTTTGTCCTTTGGATAAAACTATGGTCTGGTTCTGTTCACTGTATAAGAAGCCAAGTAATGACTTCAAACAAGTGGTACAAGGGTATGATTTAATTTACCTTATAAAATATTGATCTTGTTTGTATAATATGCAAGTTATTACTAATCATCTTTGATTTTAGTGCAATTAATGTTATTGTTAGCATCAGTGGACTGCTGCAGTGATTTGATGAAGCCAACCATGAGTAAAGAAGTTCAAGATCTATGATCATATGTGGAATGCATGAAGATTCATGAAGATTTGAAGCTTGGTCTAGAACTTAGGAATATGATTGAGGGGAGTATGATTCAACGTAGCATGATGTGCATTTGTTAATCATTAATAAGC
>Ga0209489_109052_pt1 | contig 12848 bp, 10 predicted proteins | sample SiratrowhiteBW_FD_187527 | JGI IMG/M metagenome (GOLD analysis project Ga0209489, IMG submission 187527) | Root nodule microbial communities of legume samples collected from California, USA - Siratro white BW (SPAdes) (version 2) | ecosystem: Host-associated > Plants > Roots > Nodule | place... | reverse complement strand
ATATAAGTATCTTTTCTGCATGAATTATATTATACTCATGTAAAATGCTCATACTTTCTTTATTCAATTAATTGGCTATGATGAGATAATTAAGCAAGTTTAGTGTATGCAGTCAGTAAATTTTAATTATCCAAGATTTGGTGGATTAGTCTTTTTATTCTCTGTATTGATAATTTTGCTCAACTTGGTTTAATAGCGGTTTCTTCTCTGCATTTTTGCTTCTACTCTGCTATTGGTTTAATGCAGTATAGAGTGAATTGATTGTCCTCAAGTGTACTAGTTACTATTATGTCATGCATGTTTAGTTATCCATGAAAAAAGTAACAATTGTTGAGTGTTTCTGATTAAAAAGATGTTGACAGCTGCAATCCATGAATGGATGTCTGACAGTACTTCGTCAATTATATTACATTCGTGCAAATTTACTTTCTTTATTCACTTAATTGGCTATCATGAGAAAATTGTCAGTTTACTATATGAAAAGTGGGATATATGAGAAAATTGTCAGTTTACTATATGAAAAGTGAGATATATGAAGGTGGAGGTTGATGAGGGTAAATCAGACATTGTATATTTTAATGAAGGGTAATTTGAGAATTTTAAAATTATATGAAGGTGGAGGAAGAAGGTATGGAGGTAGAGGAAGAAGCCGTCCGAACCGAGGATAGGTATTTCTTTTAGTACCTAGATATTTTCTATCTTTACCTCCATAGGTGCAGAAAAAGTCCAAATTATTTATAAGTTGAAAATACTAAAAAGAAATGAACACAATACATCAAAATGAGTGCTTGATCACATGTAAAATACACCATGATACGTCAAACTTGAAAGTTTGCATGGGAAAAGATATAGGAAGTGGAAGATCCAAATGAGAGAATTAGTTGAACTCACATGCATGGATTATGAAGATAAAAGTTTTGAAGGATGCACAACACACGTGCATTGGCAAGTGGAAATAAATGCAAAGCTCCCCCATTAAAGAAGTAAAAGAAAAAAGGAAGAAGCCAGCTCAACAATGCCAAAATATCCATAAAAAAAGCTATTTATTTTATTTTAAATTATATTTTTTAAACTATTTTTCGAACAATACTCTATATAAACTTTTTTTACTTACAAACTTATAAAGAGACCCAAGCTTTCCTTGCAAAGCACATAGCCTTCTATGTTTGTGAGTGAGAAAACAAAGAGGGCACAACAAAATGAAGAAGGGTCTCTCCTTAGTGTTGCTGATGATTCTGATCCACAGCTACTACGTTGTGAACGCCAAGTATGAGGGTTTCATAGGCAATAACTTGCAATCAGAGTTTTCATTTGATTCCCATGTGAACAGAATGCTCTATGATGTGAGCCTGTCTGTGTGTGGCAAAACAGGCAACAGAAACAACCAAGCTGTGTTTTGTCCAGAATTACTGAGTTATCGTAGCTGCTTGCCAGATGAAAATGGAGGTGGCCCTATAAGGCGTTGTGCTGATTACTCCAGGGGTTGCTAAGAACATATTTTATAGAGTTTATCATATGGAATAAATCTGAACTGTTGTTTTATGTTTCTGTCATAGTATCTGATGTTGTTTTATGTTGTTGTCATAGTATCTGATGGTGTATGTATGTAATAACTAATGCTTATAAGGTGATTGTATTATTGTGTATCATTTTGTACTAAAAGTGTATCAAATGTTGATATATAGAATAATTCCTGTGAGATGGAAAAGTTTCTGAGAAATAAATATGCAGTAACTGCAGGAATTTCCGGAATTTTTGTTTTCCATATATGTCTGACAGATTTGCAAACCTGAGTTGTGTTCAAGTCTAACTAGAGTAAATTATATCAGAATTTTGAGAAGAGAGACAAAAAGCATAGAAGTAACTAAAAGAAAGCCTTAGAATGAAGTCACTTATTGTATGAATTGATAAAAGTTGCAAGGGAAATGCAAATGCTCTTTATGTAAAGAGCTAGCTGTTTTTTAATGAAAAGTGAAGTATTAAATTTAATTGTCTTGATTATGGTTCTTGGATCTGAATTAAGTTGACATAAACTAATGATTTATCAATTCTATAGAATTGCATGAGTTTTAATATGTAAACAAAGGAAAATAATTGAAATTAAAAGGTTGAATTCTGATTTCATGGTCAAGACTTACGTTCAGATATAAAATATTCTTATAATATTGAGATTTATGAATCTTAATTAATAATGCATACAGAAATCGCAGAAGAATAACTCTTTCCATATATTTTTAGAAAAATAATGATGTCTACATTAATTGTGGCTAACGGAAATAAAAAATTAAAAAGTGGAGAGAAAGATAAATTCTAAGTTTGAGTCCCATGTAATAAAAATTAATATACTAACAACTGAAATATCAGTTCACAAGTATTTATTTGAAATTATTAAGATAGTTAACCTATATGAAATTCAAGTCTATGAAATAAAATTTATTCTTGGTAAAAAGTATTTCTTTGGCTTTTATGTTAAGCCCAGATTTAGCTAAAATGACATTTAATTCAAACTAAAAAAATTGAAAAAATGTAAAAATTTAAAGTTCAAGGCAGATATTTCATGAAACAAGTTTAAACTACATAATAAACTCGTTAGTTAAGAAACATAGATAAACAAGTTGTTTATAAGCTTGAGCTATTGCTATATTATAAAAATTTGTTGAGTAAGTAGAGTTCTTCTCATAACAAGCCTTCAGTTTTTCTATGTCATAGATCCAAGGCTTAATTTCAATTTTTACAACTCAATATTGGTAGTTCTACCAATTTTGTCATTGAACTCTTTTCATTCATTGTATCATATAAAGTCAAAATTAAATACATTTTATTAATCCGTCAATTGACAATCAAATCGGATAACATTACTAACAAAATATAAGTTAAACGTTCATCACAAACAAGTGAGTCAAAGACATCCTAGTAGAGCTTAGCTTCACATCCAAGTTGAATTGCAATTCACAATAATCTACAAAGATCATATTTTGATTCTAGGACCACAATAATCACCACAAACAATTCATTTTTAATTAACGTATAAACTAAATTTTCTGTTTCACTTTTCCTTCTTACTTTTTTCCTCTTATAAGATATTATGGAGAGATATGTCCACAAAGATCATATTTTGATTCTAGGACCACAATCCACAGGTATAATATACTCTGAGGTGGTCAACATAACATAGAAACGGAAAAAACTTCAATCAAAATGGCTTCTATGTCAAAGTTGGGTAGTACAATTAGAGTCACCAACCAACTAAACTAAAATAAATGGAAAACTTGTAACATAAATTACAATTTTCCTCCGTTTAAAATTAAAAAAAGATCCCACCTGGATATGGAATTCAGACAATTGTTTCGGTTGACAATGTCCTCACCGAACTACCAAACCTTGGGCTGTCTGAGACCCATCCTCCGTTATTTTGTTGGCCTGAATGGTACTGATAACATTTGCAATATTTCTCTGGAAAAAGGGAAAAAGTAATTACACAATATAGGCAATCAAAAACCTGTTATGCGTGTAGAAGCAATAATATTTCATCGAATTACTCAACAATCATATTGGTCATGATATTACAGATCATAAATTTAAGGCAATACTTATTATGTGAATGGATGCACAAAAATAGGATGACTAAAAATTATAGACAAGAAATTCTTTACCCTCAATGATCCTAGCTTAGTTCTTAGTGCATGCCATTCGTGCTGACCAAACACACGTTCAGTAGGATGACTGCACATTTAACACTTGCATTAAATCATGTATAATAGCTAAATAAATGAATTTTCAAATTGAGGGGAATATGATGCTGAACAGAAATCATTAAGGCTAACATGTCCATGCGACCCCAGATTAGCGTAAGCCAGTGGGATGCTGAAAGAGACAAGAATTTGGGGTAGAACATACCTAACAACTATTACTTGATTCATTTGGTCCATCTTACAGTCAATTAACTTGGAAGTTATTGCTTTAACCACCCATAGTTCCACCTCGTCGTCATTGATCTGAAAAGGATGTTGCAACATTCAATCATGCTAGAAAGAACACAAATACAAGCATAGAAATCAAACACCAATTCACCTGAAGTGTGTCCCTAATAAGTTCATATGGAATTTGGCATGAACCATCAGAGCTAAGATCCACCAATGAGAGAAGCCTCATTTTGGAAATGCATTCTTCATGTACAAGGCCTAAAACATCAAAACATTGTGATTATAAAATTAAGTAGAACAGAACCCTACACATGTGACTATTGATGAATATTAATAATTTATGAATGGTGTTTACCATAGCTTTTTAACAAGGTGGCATTTGCAGCATAATAGTCTATGTATGCATCTAGCCTCTGGGTAAGAAAAATCTTAAGAAGCTGATATAATGGAGCATATTTTTCATCCTTCTCCAGTTGCCCAACTGCAGGCAAGTCCAGTAAATCACACTACAACATGACAATCAACTTAGTGAATGCTCTTCCAGAACTTACAGCAGTCTAGGCCAAAAATTGCGCTAAAAATAGTGGGCCTAGATATCTAGAGTACAACTAATATAGTAATAATGATGAGAGGACAATAGCAAGCAACCCAAAAGACAAACAGAAGTTCCTTAGTGAATGCTCTTCCAGAACTTACAGAAGTCTAGGCCAAAAATTGCACTAAAAATAGTGGGCCTAGATATCTAGAGTACAACTAATATAGTAATAATGATGAGGGGACAATAGAAAGCAACACAAAGACAAACAGAAGTTCCAAATAATGATGACCTATAACAAGAAGAAAACATCCTTATCACCTTATGAGTTTTCGTACAAAGCAATAAATCACCATGGTTCAGTGTTTCATACCTCTATGTCTAATTATACACACACACAAAGACTGGAAAGTCAAGCACCTAAGCATAGGAAGCAATTGAAAAAACAAGTGAGGATATTACTACTGGCAACAGTAACTCCTAAAAATAAGTGAACAGTGCAGGTAGCTGAAGCAGTAAGATTATAAAACCTTTCAAGTATCAAAAATTCATGATTACAATAAAAAAAAGTACCTGAAATATGTCAGGTGCCCTCACAAATTCCACAATTGCACGTGTGGCCTCCTCCTTGGCTTCACTCAAAACGTTCACATCTTCTCCCAAAAAGGTCGTAAGATAATTGGTCAGGAACTTAAAAGCATCCTTTGACATGCTGAGATAAAATGAGATGCAATACTAATTATTTATATTAAAAAATGGAGATTGAAAGATGGATAGAAGATTGCTGTCTAAAGGGAGAACAGTACTACTGACAAGAAGAAACTTAAGTAGTACTCCCACTCCAAAGAGAGATAAGGAGAACACACATAAAATTGAGCTTAACAGGAATTCATTGCAGCTGTACCTTTTATTTTCCTTCAAAATATTAGAGAGAGCGAGAAAGAGCTCTCTCTGTTCAGGTATCCCAATTGTCCAGTCTTTCAAGAAGCTGTCTATCTTTTTGAATGAAGGTATAATGTATTCTGTGACTTTCCCATCAACAGCTAAAGTCAATACCTTCATGTAGACATAAAACTGGCAGTATGGAGTCTCCAAAAGATTGTACAGATTGATCAAACTGTAAAAGAAAAGAGAATATATTTTAAATCAATAATATAAATAGTTACAAGAGCATGCATACCAAAACTGTTAAACCAATTAGCATCTGATATTACATCTTCAATCGAACAGCAGGCTTTTCCTTTGGCTGCTGAACTATTTTTGCAGTTATAACTTTTACAATCTCCATCACTTCATCTGTATTCTCAGTCTTTGTGACAAGATTGCAGATTATAGTGAAGATGGACTCTATATCTGCTAAGAAATACCAGAACTTGTTAGCACAGTCACATTGGGATGGTAAAATTAATGGCATCCTATCACTCTGGGCAGTTCTCTGTGCAACAATAAATTTGATTCTAAACAAGAAAATGAGAAATACAGCGCCCAAAAACGGAAGCCACCAATGCAACATAATCAAGAAAAAAGGATTAGAGGATCACACATCAACGATACCATAATAAAGCGAAGTAGCCAAGTTGGCAAAAGATCCAACTCTGATGATTGCATAACACATACACACCATGTGTGATTTATGTTTTTCATCTATGGAACTAGAACCAAGCCAAAATGGAAGACGAATACAATACCACAAGTCGCACAACAGAGCATTCTACCTTTTTCTGAAACCTTTGAGAAAATCAATTCAGCAGAGGTAATCATCAATGATGCCAGCTCCAACCACTTTCCCATAACAATGAACTCTTGAGCCTCCATGCAGAGTCTACTAACTTGTGGCTCAGCAACCTGACCAACCAATATGGGAAGAACTAAATTCACAAATAATACAAGCAACAACTTAACAACAAAACAAAACACATGAGTGTACAGAGCAGAAATAGAACAAATAATGTATCATCAAACCCCGAAAATACAAAAACAGAGAGAAATGCTAGGAACAAACTCTCTTCCACTGATTGAAATTTATTAGAAATCAAAAAATTTGACGAGTCTCACAACTTATTTAATGACTATCTCTCCTGATTTTGTAGTTTCAGTAAATTTTGACCACCAAGAGAGTGTTTTAGGAAGAGCGTGGTCCTAGTACTCCTCAACATAAACCACAATAACATTAACAACAAAATTCTAATCCCATTAGGTGAGGTTAGCAGCATATATAACACTAACCATTTTACACATTAAACCAAATCTTTAGAGATATCATTTAGCATGTGATTCCTCTTAACAACTTCCTCCAGTGTCCTTCATGGTCCCCTCTCTCCTCTACGAGACTAAATGCATGCAATCTACCCAAAGTAAACGATTTTCTGTTATCTTTTGTTCAATCAGTGTCACATCAATAATACCTCCTCATAAATACTTATTTTCTTTTCCATTCAACCTATCAAACGAATCTAACAATTACATAACCATTCCCACCCTTTCATTTTCCAAACATGAACACGAATCCCGGAAACTTCCACAACATAAAATGACAATACAGAACGCTTTTTCGCACACCCCAAATGCTTGAATTCACTTTCTGAAGGCATGGAACTCAGAATCAATCTCAAGTCCCACAAAAAATATACATTTGCGATAATATTTTTCAATTAAGCATAAAAACCGAAACTTTTACAATTAGAATAAAGAAGGAAAAACAAATAATAAGGGTTTGGGGGAGAGGAAGAAAAATACCTCAGGACCGGCATCGGCCCAAGCGAGTTCAGAAGCGAATCGAACTACGGAGAGCGCCGCGTCTTCTTCTGAGGTTGGCACCACAGTCGCCATTGTTTCTGTAACTGAGACTCTGAGGTTGCAACCAAACCCGCGGCACAGAAGAAGAAAGGAAGAGGAAGAAGGTGTAACTCTTGAGTTAATCAATAATAATTAATATTAATAATAATTAATATTCTATAAATATTAATAAGGCTTTTTTTTTATGAATTTACCCATTTCACTCTTACTAGTATAACTTATTTTATTATTTTACTCTTTTTGAACTTTAGAACTTACTCTTTAAATTCAATTAACTATCTATAATAAGAAACAAATATTTCTAAAAAAATTGTAAAAACTATTTATTTCACAATTATTTTTTATTAATATACTATGCTAAATTTAATAATATTTTTTATCTATTATACTAATAAAGTGAATTATGTGTATATAATCTGTTACCATTTTACTTTTTAGATTAAAATAACTATATATAAAAAAATACCTATCTACAAAATAAATAAAAATTAATTATGACATAATTATAAAAAAAATTATATATTTTACAATTATTTTTTATGATTTTTTTATAATATAATAATATCTTTTATTTTAATAGTTATTTATAAATAAGAATACACTATTTAATATTTTTTAAGATCATTTTTAATTATCTTCTGATAAATAAAAATTAACTTATTTATTTAATAACATAATTAATTAATCTATTTTTTATTTTAAATAATTAAATAATTTATCTTTGAAAAAAATGAAAATACATATTTTTTAATATGTAAATCAAAGATGGGAAAGGGAAAAGCAGTGAGATCGCGTAGAGATGGTAGAAGGTAGAGGGTGTTGACGAGAACTGAAAGAGAAGGTGGAAACCAGAGAAAGACATCAACACAGATCTGTTGGTGGTGTTGGAGAACCATTGAACCTCGACAATGGTCACCCAGGTGCGTTCTGCATAAATCTGTGACCTAAAAATCGAAAATTTCATTCTAGTGTTTTTGCTGAGTTCACTCCAAAAAAACGATTCTCCATGCATATTGATAACTTATATGAATGATGTTTATGGTAGCTTTTCAACAAGGTTGAATTTGCAGCACCATAGTCTAAGTATGCATCTAGCCTCTGGGTAAGAAAAATCTTAAGGAACTTGATACAATGGAGCATATTTTTCATCTTCTCCAGTTCAAGCATGTCCATTAAATTGCACTACAACATGACAATCAACTTGGGGAATGTTCTTCCAGAACTTACAGCAGTTCAGGACAAAAATTGTATTGGAAACAATGGGCGTAGATATCTAGAGTACAATTAATAATGATGAGGGGATAATAGAAAGCAACCCAAAGACAAACTGAAATTCTATATAATGACGACCTATTACTTGAAGAATGCATCCTTATAACTTCATGAGTTTTAGTACTAAGCAATAAGTTACCATGTTTCACTGTTTGATGCCTCCATGTCTAATTATATCAGGTTAATTTTTAATTTTTCTTGTTTATGATGATAATTGAGTATCACCCTTTTAACTATTAAAGAATGTCCCAATATCCTTGAAGTATCAGAAAAAACAACAGCCGCCTAGCCCAAATATAGTGAGACTAAACTTTTGAAGCCACCCAACCTGAAGGCCATCCTCTCATCCACACTCACACAGGCGATTATGCTTGTTTCACTCACACCATGCTGTCTTCTCATTTGTTTCCCTTGATCTGAAACCTCTGTTACTTTTGTTCCAATGCCAATTCTCTAGAAGTCATACACTATTGCACAATAAGCACAGAATTGGACATGAAATTCTGGGTAGGTTAGTCATCAGTGACAACATCAGTTTATGTTTTGATAATTGGATCTTGTCACTGGTATTGTAGATTGTGGACTCCTTTTTCTTATTTTTATTAGGAATTTTATTTCATGAATGGAGAAGTTTCGCAGTATAAATTCTGGGTAGTTTAGTCATTAGTGACAAAATCCTTTTATGTTTCAATGTTTGATCTTGTCTAGGTATTGTTGCTTGTGGACTCTTTTTTCTTATTTTTATTTGGAATTTCAGGAGAGGAAATGTTTCAGACTATAAATTCTGGGTAGTTTAGTCATTAGTGATAACATTAGTTTAGTTTTCAAAATTTGGTCTTGTTGTAGATATTGTTGCTTGCGGATTATTTGGAATTTATTTGAGGATTAGGAAAGTTTCAGATTATAAATTCTGACTAGTTTAGTCACTAGTGATAACATTAGTTTTTTGTTTTATTTCAAATTTGATCTCGTAATAGGTATTGTTGCTTACAGACCTTTTTTTCTTACTTTAATTCCGATTTGTTTCAGGTATGGGAAAGTTTCAAATTATTATTGTGCTCAATTGTTCTCTGCAAACTTGCTTGAATGTGGGGAATTTAACAATGTGTGTTACAAGTGCACATCCATGAATACTTTGAATCCTAACACACCAACCAGAATGTTGTCTAAAAGAAAGCCCCTTTACAGATTCCCGCTCATTCCTGTGTCTGTCCTTGTCATATGCCTCTCGTTCTTGTTTTTGTATCACTACTATGTCAAACCTAATTCTGAGTTCTCTAGATTGGACAATATTTCAACATCTCATACCCCTCAATGCTCCAGCCAAACCCTCACCTTAGGGGAGAAATTCATGTGGTATGCACCACACAGCGGGTTCAGCAACCAACTTTCAGAGTTCAAGAATGCTGTTCTAATGGCTGGTATACTGAATCGAACTTTGGTGGTTCCTCCTATACTGGATCACCATGCTGTTGCTTTAGGTAGCTGTCCAAAGTTTCGGGTTTTAGATCCAAAGGATATTCGGATCTCTGTTTGGGATCATGTGATTGAGCTTGTCCAGAGTCGAAGGTTAGTAAGTTTTGTCACGCATTGTCAATTAATGATTTGTGATTTTCTGGGTTTTAAATACCACTGTTATAGTAATGTAGCAATGCAGAGTACACCATGCCCTGTACAAGGGCTGCTATAGCATATCAGTTTAGTGTAGCGGCTGTAGCAGACCAAATAGCATTTGTGAACAATCTCGATAGCTACACTTTTGATTCTAAAAAAGGTTCCTCTAAACAAAGACATCAGGCTTTTCTAGAGGTTTATTTTTGGAATTTAGTTTCCAAAATTGAAACTATAGATGTAATAATATTAAAAATGATAAAGCAGACTTGATTTAGAAGATGATAATTGATAATTCCTGTATATGAAACTTGTGCTTGATTTTTATTGGTTTTTACATGTATGTTTTGTTTAAGAGTCAAACTTTTGAGTAATTTTTATCATTTTTGAAAGTTTATTTGCATGTACATTATATTAACTAAAAAATTTCAAACTAGTGGCTATCCTGCTAAAGCATTTTTGGAGCCAGCCACTAAGTGCCGTTATTTTGGGATTTAAATAGTTTTTTAGTGAAGAAAGCTGGAAGTGATTCTTTGGGTATATACTTGTCCATATGATGAAGATGAGATTGACTGGATCTATTAAAATTTGATTTACTAAAGTTTCTTTTAAATAAAAAATGAACAAGAAAAATAAGTTTGCTATGCTCTCTTCAGTGTTAATAAATGATGAGACACAGGTCATAATTCATTTAGCATAACTTTGAGGAAAGTTAAATTCTAGTCTTGGAGGTATAATATTAATCTCTTCGCGTCCATCCAATGCATCAACCATAGTTATTATTACAAAGCCCTCCTTTTTTTTTTTGTATGATTTGTTTAGCATAACTGTTTTAGCATTATAAACATTATTAATACTCATGTTCCCATCAAGACAAATCTCTCCCCTTCCCCTATTCCTGCCTATGTATGTAGGATATTATAAGAAATGACGTCTCTCTTAACAGTGGGATCGGGAAAAAATGGTCATATTTTAAGCTATTTTCTATTACAATCAGATACTGGCCAATTCGTTCCTTACAGTACCATGATTTTTACGTTACAAAAATTTTTTTATAGTTGCTGGCTTTTTGGTTCATATATGATTGTTGAAGTCCCTTTTATATCATAATAATAAGGGCATGAATAGCTTTCTTGCGTGGTTTCTGTATCATTGAAATTTTATATATGAAACTGCATTTCACTTTATTTTCTGTATAAATATTCATTTTTCTTGCAGGTATATATCCATTGCTGAAATTATAGACATCTCATCATTCGTTTCTTCCTCTCTTGTTCGAGTGATTGACCTTAGGGATTTTGTGTCGATATGGTGTGGTGTCAGCTTAGATTTGGCTTGCACAACAGATACAAAGCTGCATTCCTCTGTTTCTAAAAGCCTTAAGCAATGTGGATCTCTGCTATCTGGGCTCCATTCTAATATTGAAAAGTGCATATATGCTGTCAATGAGGATTGCAGAACTACAGTATGGACTTACCATGAAGATGGCCATGGAGACGGCATGTTAGATTCATTCCAACCCGATGAACAACTGAAGCAGAAAAAGAAAATATCATATGTTAGGAGACGGAAGGATGTATTTAAGACTCTAGGACCTGGTTCTGAAGCTGAATCGGCCTCACTGCTGGCATTTGGAACCCTTTTCTCTGCCACATACAAAGGTTCTGAACTATACGTGGATATCCATGAGTCTCATCAGAATCAGAGATTTCTATCATTGATGGAGAAGATTAAACATCTTTCCTTTGTCCCTGAAATTTTGATAGCTGGAAAGGAGTTTGCTAGACAAACCATAAGGGCTCCATTTCTTTGTGCACAACTCAGATTGTTGGACGGGCAGTTTAAGAATCATCAAAAGGCTACATTTCAAGGATTAAGGCAAAAACTAGAATCTTTGGGGAAGGAAGGCCCTCTACCAGTTCATATCTTTATAATGACTGACCTTCCTGGAGATAATTGGACCGATACTTACTTAGGCGATTTAGTTAATGAGAAACATAAGTATAAGGTATATTTTTTGAAAGAGAATGATAAGCTGATTAGGCGAGCAGCTATAAAACTCATGACAGCTGGTCATGGACAGAGGTTCCTTTCAAATTCATATAGTACAATTGGTAAAAAGTATTGTTCCAGTCAGAGATTACCAGATTTACTTCTTTATGTCGAGCAGAGTGTATGCAGCTGTGCATCTCTCGGTTTTGTTGGAACACCTGGGTCTACAATTGCTGAAAACATAGAACTCATGAGAAAATTTGGCTCAAGTTCTGAGAAATGTTGATGGTTTTGTGGAAAAGCAGTTAATGCTAATAGGGTTTTGAGGATTGATGGGGTAAGAGTACAATCATGTTTGTCCTAGAAGATGGGTGAATGCGCCATGTTCTGAGATATCTATTCTTTCCTCAAATTTTGATGATTCGTCAGCAAGCAACCATCATTTGTTAGGAGACAGACACTCTACAGTCAAGAGCATTGTTATTATTTTAGGTATGAAAGTCGGCTATGCGTGTTCTTTCCAAAAGGTTAAGGAGTGTACATCTTATTGCCTGATTAAAAGAACATTTTTTCCTATAACAATAGTAATTTCTTCACAAATCACTTTTGGAAAGCACCTGAGAATTTGTTTTCACCAAAAACTGAAAATGTTATCTCTCCAAGCATACTTTCTCGATGCCAAAAGCACTCCTTTTTTTTTTTTTTACATAAATATTTAA